>Ga0206131_10000011_pt1 | contig 296664 bp, 291 predicted proteins | sample Helgoland_Spring_FD_148636 | JGI IMG/M metagenome (GOLD analysis project Ga0206131, IMG submission 148636) | Pelagic subsurface seawater microbial communities from Kabeltonne, Helgoland, North Sea - Helgoland_Spring_Bloom_20160517_1 | ecosystem: Environmental > Aquatic > Marine > Epipelagic ...
GACCCCAGCTTACTGGATGAACATGCAGACCAACTATGACATGTCCGTAGCCTCCAAAGTGGTTGATGTTTCAGGGATTGAGCCACTTTTCGCGGCGTAGATAGACCCAAATTATGAGCCTCAGCACTTGAAAGGTTCATTCCGTCATAATAGAAGGTGCGGCCGCGTAGCATGGATCGGACGGGCGGTATCGAGTAGACCATAGGGTTGATAACGTTCCGCCTCAAAACATCCCCTACTCAAAAATATAATCCTTTCATTGTTATATTATTATATTTTGAATCTTTCATTGCTGTAATTTAAGGTTCGTTCGCTAAAGTAAGGTGAACTTCCTGGGTGGGATTGGTTTAGGAAATGCAAAAACCTAAAGTAACATCTAAAGGGCAGACAACACTACCTACAGCCGTCCGAGCAGCCCTAAAAATTGATGCGGGTGACACGCTTTGTCACATTGTGTTGGGTGGCGAGTTTCGCTTGTTAGACAATCACGCGTTATGCAACCAAACTATTAGGAATGTAGGAAAGACCAAATCAAGCGTCTGTATCTGTCGAAGCGATTGCTGAAGGTGCGACGTCATAGACATATCTATTTCTCTCGACACAAATGTCCTAGTGCGCCTTTTGACACAAGTGACTTGGAGTAGTTTTAAATTGCGAAGGATGTAATAAATAACTACAGAGCCAGGCAGTCCGCCGTTATTTACCGAGAAGTCTTGGTGGAACTGGTTTGGGTTCTTGAGCGTTCCTATAAATACTCTCGAAATGAAATTATGGCAGCTGTGATGGGATTGGTTCCTGCCGCGGAGCTTCATGTAGAGACGGCTCAAGATTTTGCTGAGATATTGCCCCTCTAATAGAATGAAGGTTTTGGATTTTCCAATTTGATGATCCGCCAAGCTGCAATCAAAAATGGTGGGCGTGATATCCAAATATTTGACCGCAAGTCTGCAAATCTTGCGGGTATCACCCTGCTCGGGACCAGTCACTGGCTAATTATTCTTCAGCGTGGAATGTAGCATTTCCGTTTGTTGGCAAGTACTTCAAGGTGCCTATTAGGTAAAATTCTAGGCCTCCCCCATAGGCAGCTATTGCTTGCACACTCTCCCCTGCCCTCTCTATCCAGAGGCTCCTGCTGGTATTTTTTGCGCAACATGTTATGCATTATTATCGCATAATTTTGATTTTCGATTAACATTGACGTATGGAGCGCGATACTAAGAAGATAATAAAACGTCTCAAGCGAGAAGGTTGCACCCTTCGCGATATCAAAGGGTCTCATCACCAATTCGTCATAGATAAAAACCGTCTTACGATCCCGCATCCCAAAAGGATCTGCCCCTTGGCACAGCACGAGCGATCGCTCGCGCTGCTGGCTGGATCGAGAGGAATGACAAATGAAAACATATTTTGCATTAGCAAACAAAGACCCTGACAGCCCATACGGGTTGTGGTTTCCAGATGTCGCAGGATGCTTTTCAGCGGCAGATCGTGAAGAAGATGTTATGAGCAATGCAATTGAAGCGCTACTACTCCACCTTGAAAACGAAGAGCAACCACATTCTCGTCAGGTGCATGAGATCGCGAGTGACCCTTCAGTTGCTCAAGAACTCGCGTCTGGCTCATATCTCATTGCTGTGCCCCTCGTGACTGCTAAAAATCGCTCAGTGCGGGTCAACTTAAGTTTAGACAAGGGGATCGTTGATGCAATTGATGCCGCGGCCCGGATGCGAAGGCTCTCTCGGTCAGGTTTTTTGGCTGAGGCTGCGCAAAATGAAATTAGAGGCCGTTGAAATTTATGAGAATTCCACACACTTCGCATACTATTGTTAAAGGTCTCTGCGCGTATGAATACGCATATTTTAATCTTTGCATGAGACCCTGTCGTTGGGGTGGCGGCTTCCAAACTGAAACTCATAGTGACTGCTTGAGATCTCAATAAAAATTCTCGTGAGACCCCAGAGCAAGGAGCGTCAGCGTCAAGACTTCTTCTTCATAGCTGTACGCCAAAAGGTTCAACTGATTTGTCATTTTAAATTTGTAGATGCGGATGCCACCTAGATCGCCAGCCTTACGATCACCAATGAGTGGGTCCTGAATGAGCAGCTGAATTGCCTTGTCCAAATCTGCCTTCTGGTTGGCGTGTAGTTTCTTAACTGCTTTCGCAAACTGCCGAGACTGGAGGAGTTTCATGTTTATCCAAAATCATAAGGTGCCACATCACCACTGAGAACTTCGCGCTGCGCTAATAAGATATCCTTAATAAAGCTGTAGGGTAAATCAGGGTTCTCTTCTGATATTTTCCCAATTGTCGACCAGTATTCGATCTGCTTGGCTGTTGAGCGATGGTACACAACGCCATAGTGGCGCGCTTGTTTAATCAGCTCATCAGATAGTTTTACGGATTGGGGCATGTGAATCTCCTTTGCACCATTATGTCGCAAAAAGTGGCAAAATGCACCATGGGTATAATCTGCGCTCAGATGGAATCCTGGTAGTTTAACCAAACGATTTGATAATCCACCCTTTTGGGGTGGCGTGAATGTACACAGCTCACCCATTTGACAAATATTGTCAAAATAATTGACAATCTTTGCCAATCAATTCATAGTTACAGTAGGAGGCATCCCTATGGCGACAATGAATATCTCGCTCCCTGATCCAATGAAAAATTGGATTGAGGAGCACCTAAAAGACGGAACGTTTAGCAATAGTAGTGATTATCTGCGACATCTCATCAGAAAGGATCAAGAGCGCACATTTGCTATCAAAATGCTACAACAGGAAATCGAAAAAGGCATACAAAGCGGTGAGCCGGAACCTTTTGATTTAGCAACGTTTAAAAATAGGATGAAAGAAAAATATGTCCGATAAAAAAATCTCGGAATATTTACTTACACCCCAGGCAGAAAAAGATTTAGAATACATTTGGTTTTATTCTTATGAGACATGGTCTGAACACCAAGCGGATCGGTACGTTGAAATTTTAGAGGATACCTTTGGCAACTTATCCTTCATGCCAGAGCAAGCGCGTGAACTATCAGAGTTTAACCCGCCTGTGCGCATTTTCACATGTGCAAAACATATTATCGTTTACCGAATTGACGCACAGGCTATTGTCATATTGAGAGTGTTAGGAGCGAAGCAAGATTGGATAACAATCCTACACAAACTAGAATAGAGCTAAGGACCCATTAATCCACTTGAGGCTGAGATGGTTGCGTGGTTCATAGCCCTCAATTTGGGGGATATTTTGGGAGATCTTTACTGGCTGAACGAAGATCCAATGGTACGGCTTTGGCCCCATTTTACAAAGAGCCAGAACGTACCGAGCGCTAATGATTGACATGTCTTAAGTGCCATTACCTCAAATCTTAAATTACAGGTAATTGTAAGCCGGTCAGAGATTGACGATGCGTACGTTTTAGCGTACATTTGGTCGCGAGGAGTATTGCCATGACAACAGTGAACGTAACTGAGGCACGCGCCAATCTTTATAAGCTTATCGATGATGCATCTGTGAGTCACGAACCAGTTGTCATCACTGGCAAGCGTGGAAATGCAGTGCTACTGGCGGAAAGCGATTGGAATGCAATTAATGAGACACTTTATCTGCTCTCTGTTCCAGGCATGCGAGAATCTATTTTAGAAGGAATGCGGGAAAATATTGAAGACACATCAACTGAGTTAGAGTGGTGACTTGGACGCTTAACTACACAAAACAGGCCCAGAAAGATGCGAAAAAACTCGCATCTTCTGGCCTTAAAACCAAGGCTCAAACACTATTCGCAATACTCGAGGAAGATCCTTGGCAAAGCCCGCCCCCCTTAGAAAAGCTCGTGGGCGATTTGAGTGGGGCATACTCAAGGCGTATCAATATTCAACACCGCCTCGCCTATCAGGTTTTAGAAGCGGAGAAGGCCGTCAAAATATTGAGGCTTTGGACGTATTATGAGTAGCCACGCGTACCCTAAAATTCTTGCGCCCTGTGTGTCAAAATGCTCCCTGGCACAATCACCGTGTTGAACAGGGAGTTTGTGCTAGCGCGGAACACACCGATATACACATTCTGATACACATTTTAAATATTGCGAAATTAAATACTTATTATCAATAATTTAGGTTGAGTGATTTCTTTGCAAATCAGTGTCCACCAATCCGATTCCGGTACCCGCCTCCACAACATATTGTGTATTTCCCTAAAAAGCCTCACCTGAAACAAGATGTTGTTCGCAATTTCTTGTACACAATTTGTACACAAAATTTCGATGTATATTTGGCGGTTCCAATGCTAATGTTTGAGGGCATTTGTTAGAGGATTTTATCAGATGAGTTGCGGTGTGAATTCCATACAAATTCACAAAAAACTTAGATACGATCATTCGTGTCGCAGCGAGTGAAAGCGGCGAGGTTGAGCTTGCACAGTGGATCAAGGAAAACCTTACAACGCTCCAACATTAAGCGTTTGACGTGAACGCAAGTCTCAAAAGCCTTTTTATGCTTGTTAAGGCGTTTCTATGTTCCATTTTGGCGCAAATTATTACGCGCACTAATTATATTTATCCCACTTGACCCTTTTCGCAACAAGACGCCTGCAAATGTATATCCAACATTTAAGAACAACTTGCGCTTTAACCTAAGTGCATTAATCTCTATGACTATTACCAGTATTCAGAAAGGCACTTCCCAATGACAATGCTTCCCGGAGTTACTAAGGCAAACCAAGGGATGGACCACATCAGTTGGAATATTTTAGGGCAAACATACGTGCCAAAACAACTTTCCGAAAGATCTTTCTCATGGCATGCAACTTTACCAATTGGTACTTTTGTGCCTCCTCATATCCACCCAAAACAAGATGAATTTCTTTATATTCTAGAAGGTCGCTTCAACTTAATTCTTGACGGGGATGAGACACACGCCGAGCCTGGTGATTTGGTACGGTTGCCTATGGGCATTCCTCATGGCATTTTCAATAAAACAGATACTACAATTAAATGTCTCTTTTGGGTCTCACCCAGTCGTAATTTGTTTGATTTATTTTGGGCTCTTCACAATTTGGGTCCGGAGGCCAATCCAGCCGAAGTAGTAGCTACGTCTGCCAAATTCGAAGTTGATTTTCTTCCCCCACCAGAAAGCAACTAAATGAAAGTTCTAATCGCAGGGGCAGGCATTGGTGGCTTGACTACCGCACTTATGCTGCACGCCAGGGGTATTCCAGCCCAAATATATGAGACTGCCGATGAAGTCCGCGAGGCAGGTGTTGGGATTAATGTCTTACCGCATGCAATCCGCGAGCTTGAGACGTTAAGTCTACTAAGTGACTTAGATATTATTGGCCTTAGAACCAAGCAACTAACCTATTACACTCGCTCTGGACAAGAAGTATGGTCAGAATTGCGAGGCACACATGCCGGCCACGAAGTACCTCAGTTTTCCATTCACCGTGGGCGATTACAAAACCTACTCTACAGAACAGTGCTTGATCGTCTCGGGCCTGCGGCAGTGCAAACAGGCAGGCGCCTCAACGGTTTTGTTCAAGAGGAAATGGGAGTAACAGCGCATTTTGCCAATAGTATTGATGGTTCATCAGGTGTAACAGTTCGAGGTGATGTGTTGATCTGTTGCGATGGTATTCATTCAGCTGGTCGAAAAGTCTTTTACCCCAATGAAAAATCACCCTCTTGGAATGGCGTAATGATGTGGCGGGGAGCTGTTGAGTGGCCTGTATGGCAGGACGGTGAGAGTATGGCTATTGGTGGCGGTCTTGGTGGTAAATTCGTTCTCTATCCAATTACGCAAGTCAAAGACGGTCGACAGTTTATGAACTGGGTAGTTAACGTGCGCGTCAAAGATCCAGCTATTTCACCACCGCCCGCAAACAATTGGTCTCGCAAAGTTTCACTTGCCTTGGTTTTACCGCATGCACTGCGATTCAACATCCCTGATTTTGACATCGAAGGTTTGGTCCGCGCAACGCCAACGATCTTTGAGTATCCGATGGCGGACCGCGATCCTCTGCCCCGCTGGACGTTTGGACGGATAAGTCTTCTGGGCGATGCCGCTCATCCAATGTATCCCGTTGGATCAAATGGGGCAAGTCAAGCTATTCTGGACGCGAGGTGTCTTGCCGACAATTTAGCGCAAGGCGAACACCCCCGCGCCGCTCTTTGGGCCTATGAAAAAAACCGTCTTCCTATGACAGCTAAAGTGGTGATGGATAATCGAGATGGCGGACCCGAAGGTGTCATTGACGAAGTTGAAAAACTAGCTCCTGCTGGGTTTTCAAATATAAACGAGGTTATGACTTATAAAGACCGTGAGGCGCTCGTTAAAGGCTATGCTGCAACCGCTGGGTTTAAAGATGTTAAGATAGACAGAATATCTACATAACGGCTATCTAATTAAAACGTCTCAATGTTGCATGCCGTCTAAAGATGCAAAAACCGATCTACGATGTTTGGATCAGTGTGCAGGTCGAAGTCTGATCCAGCCCAAACTACCCTGCCCTTCTCCAAAATTGTATGATGGTCAACTAAATTCGATAGAGCACCAATGTTTTTATCAATAACAAGAATGGCCTCTCCTTCACCTTTAAGTTCTGCAAGTTTTGCCCAAATTTCCGCACTTATCAAAGGTGCGAGCCCCTCTGTCGCCTCATCCAGAATAATCAGACTTGGGTTTGTCATCAAAGCCCGACCAATTGCCAGCATTTGCTGCTCTCCTCCCGACAATTGCGACCCAAGATAACTGCTACGCTCTAACAGCCGAGGAAAAAAATCATAGACAAGCTTAAGTGTCCATTTTCCTCGCGATATGGCGATAGCACGTAAATTCTCTTCAACCGTCAAGGTTGGGAAAATCTGACGACCTTCTGGCACCAAACCAATCCCAGCCTGAGCGATCCGGTAGGGCGCCGCTGAGGTAATATCCGTGCCCTTAAATGTAATTCTACCCTCAAATGGCTTTATTAAGCCCATGATAGTTTTTACCGTAGTGGTCTTACCCATTCCGTTACGGCCCATTAGGCTTACTGCTTCTCCCGCCTTGACTGACAAACAAATGTCAAACAGTACCTTTGCTGATCCATACCCTGCCTGCAGTTTTTCAACATGAAGTAAACTCAAACCGCTTCCTGACCAAGATAAGCAGCGCGCACCTTAGAGTTTTTACGCAATTCTTGCGGTGTTCCCGTGGCAATAATTTTGCCATATACAATGACAGACACACGGTCAGCCAATTTGAAAACTGCCTCCATGTCATGTTCAACCAGCAGCATTGGAATGGTGGATTTCAGCTGTGTCAAAGTCTCAGTCAACGCCTTACTTTCGCCTTTACCTATCCCTGCCATAGGTTCGTCTAGCAATAATATCTTGGGGGCAGCCACAGTGGCCATAGCAAGTTCCAACTGCCGTTGTTCGCCGTGTGATAATTCTCCAGCCATACTATCTGCGCAAGCCAGGAGGTTAAACTTTTTCAAAGCCAACATGGCCTTTTCGTTTAGGTTATTTTCGTGCGCGGCAGGACGTAAAAAACGAAAACTTGATCCAGATTTTGCTTGCGCACTTAAGGCAGTATTTTCCAATACAGAAAAATGGGGGATCAGTGTAGTAATCTGAAAAGTCCGCCCCAAACCAGCAGCAGATCGCTGTGGAAGAGATAGGTTTGTAATATCGCGACCGGCAAACAAAATCCGCCCACTATCAGATTTTAAGCCGCCCGCAATTTGGCGGATCAAGCTCGTTTTTCCTGCGCCGTTGGGCCCAATCAATGCGTGACACTCGCCAGGGCAAACCTCCAGGGAAACATCATCGGTAACGCGCAGTGCACCATAACTTTTGTGTAAATTTTCAAGACACAGTACCGGTGTCATTCTCGTATCCCCAGTCGCCGTAGCAGTTCAACTAGTCCTCCATTGGCAAATAGCACAATTACAACAAGAAGAGGTCCAAAAATAAGCCGCCATTCATGCAAAACAAGCGAAAGGCCTTCTTCAACCAAAATAAAAAACAAGGCGCCCAAAAGAGGCCCATTGCGGGTTGCCATACCTCCTAGCACTACCATGATAATTAAATCACCTGAACGTTGCCAAGTTGCGATAGCGGGGCTAACAAACTCAGCCTGGCAAGCGAATAAAAAACCAGCAATTCCAGCAATCATACCAGAGATAACATAAGCAAGAAGTTGATATTGGAAGGTTTTGAAACCCATTGTTTCGACGCGTAATTTATTTTGCTTCGCAGCCCGTAGTACCCGTCCAAAACGCGACCCTGATAAAAGCGATACAAAGCCCCAGCACAATGTAAGGATTATTAAAACTGCATAAAAAAGACCACCATCATATTCAAAAAAAGTAGTGCCAAAAAAAGTTGCAGTGTCCCAAAGGGTCAGCCCATCATCACCCCCATAGTTCGCGAGTGAAGACAGAGAGAAAAATAACATCTGTCCAAAGGCAAGGGTAATCATAATAAAATAAACACCAGACGTCCGCAGACTTATCGCACCGGTAATTAGTGCAAAAAGGCCTGATACGGCTAATACCATTGGTAATATAATTAGTGCGTCCGTTACCCCCTCAGTAATCAAAATTCCAGTCACATAGGATCCCAAGCCTAAAAATGCAGCATGGCCAAAGCTAACCAATCCACCGTACCCAATCAGCAGATTTAGAGATAGGCTTGCAATGGCAAAAATCATCGCTTTCACTACCAATGACACCACATAGCTACCACCAAAAATCTGAGACCAATAGGGCGTCAGAGCCAGTAAAAATAAAATTCCTAAACCAAAAATGAGAGAACGATTTTGACATATTGAGCGAAATTGTGAAACCGCGACCTCCATTACCCTGCCCTATGCACTGGAAACAGCCCTTCAGGTTTAAAAAACAGGACGACCGCCATCAAAATATATATGAGCATTGAAGATAAAGCGGGCCCAATTTGATTAGCCGTAGATGGATCGAAAAAAAGTCTTAAAATGTCTGTTGTAACCGCTCGCCCTAGGGTATCCAACAAACCTATTAGTACTGCGGCAATAAATGCACCGCGGATAGACCCAATTCCCCCAATAATTATAACCACAAAGACAGTAATCAAAAGGTCATCACCCATGTTTGGTTCCAGCGAGAACATCGGCGCCGCAATTGCACCAGCAAATCCAGCTAGCATCGTGCCAAATCCAAACACGATCATGAACAACCTTTTAATATCTACGCCTAGGGCACTGACCATCTCAGGATTAGTTGCACCAGCGCGGACCAACATTCCAACGCGCGTTTTAAACACGGCAAAATACAAACCCACAGCCACCGTAATTCCTACTGCAATTACCACCAAACGATAAATCGGGTACCGCAAACCCTCAATAATCTCAAATGACCATGAAAAAATTTCAGGTGGGGGTAAAATAAGCGAAGACGGTCCCCAAATTACCTTCACTAATTCATTTACGAACAGGATAATACCAAAGGTCGCAAGCACCTGATCGAGATGATTCCGCTGATAAAGATGTCGAAAAATAAACATTTCACAGGCCAAGCCAATAATCAGGGCAACAATCATTCCAAGTAATAGCGCAATAAAGAAATTGGTGGTCCATTGAAAAAACATGAACGTCAGATAAGCGCCAATCATATATTGCACACCATGTGCAAGATTGATGAAACCCATGACCCCAAAAACAAGCGTAAGGCCTGCTGCAATTAAAAAAAGCAAAATGCCAAATTGCAGGCCGTTAAGGCTCTGAACAAGAAACAAGCTCATCGACATTGGGCGTTTAATTCATTGTATGACACACAAAGAAGATGCGTTTATCATATTGATGACGCATCTTCGATGTCTGTTTCTGATTTACATTTTGCATTCTGCAGCAAAAGAGTCCCCGGAATTTTCAAGGATTTTCTCTGCTATTTCTGTCTGATATTTCCCATCAGCTCGTTTAGCGATGTTGAGTAGATAAAAGTCTTGAATAGGATACTGGTTGTTATTGAACGTAAAGGTGCCGCGCATGCTATCAAACTTGGCTTCCTTTAATGCAGCCATCAAACCTTCTTTGTTAGAAACATCGCCATCAACTGCTGAAACCGCACTGTCAATTAGCAAGGCTGCATCATAAGCCTGCATTGCATAGCTGCCAGGAACATACCCGTATTTTGCCTCGAAACTAGAAACAAAATCTTTTGAGCGATCTAGGTCAAAGTCTGGCGCCCAAGTTCCAGCACCAAACAAACCAACAGCGGCATCTTTCTGAGCGGGAAGTGTTGTCTCATCGACTGTAAAGGCGGAAAGAAAAGTCATTTTATCCGACAAGCCAGCTTCATCAAACTGTTTAACGAAACGCACTCCCATACCACCTGGCATAAAGGTAAACACTGCATCAGATTTTGAGGTCGCAATCTGCGCTATCTCTGCCGAGAAATCTTTATGCCCAAGTGGCGTGAATACTTCATCAGCAATGTCGCCTTTAAAATACTTTTTAAAGCCATTCATCGCATCCCGACCAGCTTGATAATTTGGAGCCAGCATAAAGACCCGTTTTACACCATTATCTTGGGCATATTTTCCCAATGCCTCAAAGTTTTGGTTATTTTGATAAGACGTCACGAAGAAATTTGGGTGGCATTTTTCACCCGCAAATGTTGAGGGACCAGCATTTGGACTTATAAGAATTTTATCTGCTTTGATAACCGGCTTGTAGATTGCGGCCAACATATTCGAGAATATGGTGCCTACTACAATGTCTACGTCATCGCGTTCGAGAAGGCTTTTGACCCGCGTCAAAGCTACATCCGGCTTTAATTCGTCATCGACGACCACAACCGTCGTGTTGGCACCGCCCAATGAACCACCAAGTTTTTCAACAGCAAGATTGAACCCATCTTCCGCCTGCTTTCCCAAAGCTCCCGGAGGGCCCGAAAGTGTAAGAACTAAACCAACTTTCAAGTCGGCCGCGTTTGCCACTGGCACTGTCGTAAACGCTAACGCTATAGCAGCAGCCGTGGTACTCAAAAATTTCCGCATATTTATTCTCCTCAGTGTACTTTTCAGCTCCAAAGTCACAACGATCCTTCGTACGCAACTATGTTTAAAATTTGACTTTTCTTCGGCATGGTCCATCCGATTACGGCAAACAATTGCAAAACTTCATTATGGCAAGTCAACACAAACCTTTAAAGACTGCAAGGATACCTTTTGATAAATACACATCCATCAACACCACAAATTTAGAACGACTTCATTCATAATTATTCTAATCATAACTTGGCATACATGTAGTAAAGTAAACTTGTGATATTGAATGTTAAACCGAATGCATTGAGACATTGTTTTTAAAATGAAATAAAAACTTTCATTTTAGTTCTATCACCACATCGAGTTACGCAATAAATAGATGAAACAAAATTTATTTAAAAACAAATAAGGGAAAGTTTGGTGAATAAAGCTAAAAGTGTTTTTGGAGTAATCTGTACATACTTTGTTTTTACGTTTCCTGTCCTGTCTTGTGAGACATCATATTTGATTCAGCACGTGACTGCTGCTGATAAGTATAATTCACGTGGCAACCCAATAACAGACAACGCGGCTTATCTACAGCAAGACAGGTATTGGTTCCATGCCAAGTCTCGCAAAGATCCTATGGATGGTGATGACCACATAGCAACCACAAAAGAAGCTCGCGCTTGGTACGGAAACGCAGTACGCGAAGCGATAGACCCCGAAACAGCATATATTATGCAGCAAGGGGATTTCATTGCAGTCGTAAGTTTTGATCAATGTTCTGCAATAAATGCCAATGGCAATCGAGAATGGACAATATTTATCAATTTTGTTGATGTTTCACCCTACGAACAAGACGGATATCAACCGTCCTTTCGTCATTATGACGCTGAACAGGCCTCAGAACTTTCAGGGGTTGATGAATATCAAACTGATCCACTTGCTAAACAGGCATTTGAAGCGTTTGTTAATTTACAATCTATTTCATTCTCACCTGGCAATGTAGTCATCACCTATATTCCACGCGTTGAGTTGTACGTTGCGCAAGTTGGTTGTGAAACAATTTTATGCCCATTTTTAATTTTTGACAGCAACGGGGCAAGTCATGGTCAGTTTAATGCCAAATTCGGATTTCGATATGTCGAAAAAGAAGGGAAAAAGATGCTTTTAAATGAATTCGGCGAGCAAATTCTACAATTTTAATAGTGTTATCAGGATTTGACAAAACAAAGGCAGCGTTTTTAGCACAAAAATCAATGCAAATTGAATACGTATGATTTCAAATTTAAAAATAATGCTATAAGCTGCCTAATATCGTTGTTTTTTTGGCAAATTAAGTGCTGACGCCGGTAACAAATACTCTACTCGTGCATCTTAAATGAGGGACCCACAATAATGTGTCAAATGTTTGCAGGTCAAGATCAAGAACGTTACGAACCAGTAACACGGCGCCTACGTTTAAATGGTCAAAGTACTTCAATCAGACTTGAACGTTCTTTTTGGAAAATCGTTGATCAAATTGCTGCCAAAGAAAAGCTCAGCACCCCAGCTTTTATTTCAAAGCTACATGCTGAAGTTCTTGAAATTCATGGTGAAGCACTGAATTTCACCTCGCTTCTTCGTTGCGCTTGCACGATCCACCTTGGAGAATACGAAACCAAGCATTTGTCAGATACAACTGCAGCAGAGTAAGATCTGTAGCGTAAAATTAAATCAGTAGTATGTAATTACTACCAAAATAACTTTGCTCGACATAAGCTTGTCCCTACAACTACCTACGGGAGGACTACTTTGGCAAAGATGATACACTCGATGATTCGAGTGCTAAATGAGGAACGTTCCGTTGCCTTTTACAAAAAAGCATTTGGCTTGGACATTGCTGACCGACTGGACTTCGATGGCTTTACACTAGTCTATATGAGCAATGAAGAGACCTCTTTTGAGCTTGAGTTGACTATAAATAAAAATCAGGAAGAGGCGTATGATCTTGGTAATGGGTACGGCCATTTTGCGGTGGTGGTAGATAATGTTACCGCTGAGCATGCACGATTCGAAGCTGAAGGCTTGGAACCTCGCAAACTGGTAGATTTCAAAAATAATGGTGTCCCAATTGCAAAGTTTTTCTTTGTAACCGATCCTGATGGTTACGAAATTGAAGTTTTGCAGCGCCAGGGACGCTTTGAATAATTAAGAAAACAAAAATGTTTCGATAGGGAGGAATTTATGACCAAGGAAACGAAACCAACAAACTTAACACGCAGAGCCCTTTTGGGTAGAGCTGCCGCTGCCGGTTCTCTGGCAGTAATTGGTGGCGGTTTTATAGCGGCCCCAAATGCGTCTTGGGCGTTAACAGTTAACGTTATCTCAAGCCACCAAATGGCTACCATTTTTCAAATGGCGAGAGATATTTATCCTCACGATCAGATTGGTGACGAGTATTATGTCATCGCGGTCAAAGGTTATGACAGTGACGGGACCAAAGATATGATCGCCGAGGGCGTTGCAGCGTTGGATGCATCCGCGAAAGCAGCTGGCTTCGCGGACTATCTAAGCGTCGGCTGGGAATCAGATCGCGTCAAGCTTTTAACAGCTATGGAAGATACGGGATTTTTTCAAACCATTCGAGGGGGTCTAGTAACCGGATTGTACAACCAAAAAGCGGTTTGGCCAATTTTTGGCTACGAAGGCGAGTCCTTTTCTAAAGGCGGGTACGTAGACCGCGGCTTCAATGACATCAACTGGTTATAAGGGAGGATAATCCAATGGTCGCTAAATTTGATTTAAACGACGACAACGTCGTAGTGGTTATCGGCACTGGTGCCGGTGGCGGTGTACTATCTAATGAACTAGCGCAAAAGGGTGTCAAAGTTGTGGCGCTCGAAGCTGGTGGTCGGTATTTACCCGAAGACTATGTAAATGACGAATGGGAAAGCTTTGGCCAACTTGCCTGGACAGACCCTCGCACCACGTCAGGGGACTGGCGGGTATCGCGAGACTTTTCTGGCTTGCCTGCATGGATTGTAAAAGCTGTAGGTGGAGCCACAACACACTGGGCAGGTGCATCCTTACGCATTCAAGAACATGAGTTTAAAACTCAAACCCACTACGGAGATGTTGAGGGCGCAAGCCTTTTAGATTGGCCAATTACTTTGGCAGACTTAGAGCCTTATTATGACAAGGCAGAAAAAAAGCTGGGCGTTACTCGCACCAATGGTATTCCGGGTTTGCCTGGAAACAACAACTTCAAAGTATTTGAAGCAGGGGCAAAAAAACTTGGCTATAAGGAAGTAAGCACTGGCCGAATGGCGATTAATCCAGTGGACTACGATGACCGTCTTGCCTGCCAGCAGACTGGATTTTGTTTTCAGGGCTGTAAATGGGGAGCTAAATGGTCGGCCGCCTACACTGATATTCCCCGCGGTGAAGCCACCGGAAACCTAGAAGTGCGAGAAAACGCACAAGTAGCACGTATTCTTCATAATGATGAAGGTAAAGTAACCGGTGTTGAGTACTTCGACAAAGATGGTGCTCTCCAAATGCAAAAGGCGCGGGTTGTGTGCGTTGCTGGCAATTCACTGGAGAGCCCGAGAATGTTACTTAATTCTGCCTCGGCTATGTTCCCGGATGGATTAGCAAACTCTTCAGGAATGGTCGGTAAGAACTACATGCGCCACATGACTGGATCAGTGTATGCAGCATTTGATAAGCCCGTTCGCATGTGGCGTGGAACCACAATGGCTGGTATAATTCAGGATGAAGCACGTCACGATCCCAGCCGCGGTTTTGTTGGTGGATATGAGCTGGAAACATTAGGCTTGGGAGTTCCATTTATGGCAGCTTTCCTTGATCCTGGCGCTTGGGGCCGGTCGTTTACCTCCGCAATGGATAGCTATGAAAATATGGCTGGCATGTGGATTGTTGGGGAAGACATGCCTCAAGAAAGTAACCGCGTTACACTAAATAATGAAGTCAAAGATCAATGGGGACTTCCAGTAGCAAACGTGCATTTCACAGATCATCCCAATGATATAGCCATGCGGAACCATGCTTATCAACAGGGCAAGGCGGTTTATGAAGCGGTTGGTGCAACCCGAACTTTCCCAACACCTCCGTATCCCTCGACCCACAACTTAGGCACCAACCGTATGTCGGCAAAAGTTCAAGATGGCGTTGTAAATAAATGGGGACAAAGTCATGATATTGACAATCTGTTCATCTCTGATGGATCTCAATTCACAACTGGAGCCGCTGAGAATCCGACCTTAACCATCGTTTCATTGGCAATCCGTCAAGCTGATCGCATAGCGAGTGAGATGAGCCAGAAAAATCTTTAAGTTTTGCGGAAATTAAAAATGATTGGGGGCCGCAGGTAGTGGCCCCTTTTTCTTTTTTATTAATAGAGTCTCGTCATAATTTTTGTTTATTTTGCATGGGTGAGCGTGATACTGTCCTTCTGCTCATCTAAAAATGTGTCATATTTATACTTATTAGCATTGAAGTCTAATAAATTTCGATAACAATAGTATTGTATTAAAACTAAAAAAACTTTCTGGAAATAAGTCTTAAGAATTTTACAAAGCCATTTTAATCTGTTATTTTTTATAACTGCCTAAAATAAACAATGAAGCTAAACACTGAAAATAACGGGTTAGCGCAGGGACATTATATAATATTAGCCAAAACTTTCCACTCAATGTAAGATAATTTAAATGGACCAGCGACTTGGACTCGTTAGAGCAGCATATCTAAATGATTTCGTAGCAATCCTGCGCGATGTGGGGGTTCCCGTAGATCGTTTTATGGCTGAATCTTCTTTGCCACAAAACATTGAAGAAATGCCTCAGATGCAAATAAGTACCCCTACTGCAGTAGATTGGCTCGCAAAAGTTGGTAATGATATAAATCCAATGGAACTGGGACTTCTGGCTTCAGTGTATGCTACAAGTTCCTCCTTATTTCCACTTCAGCAAACAGTCATAACATCTGCTCATTCCGGTATCAAACGCCTCGAAGCATTAATTGGGTTAATGCTCTATGAAGACCGAACACTGAAAATTAGAATAAGGCAAAAAGCAGATAGCTACTGTGTTGACATTCAATCACCTCTCAAAAATCATCGGTATAATTGCTTTCAGGAATGGCTTTGTTTTCAAGCAATCATTGCAATAATACGCAGTGTTACTGACCCAGGGTGGTGCCCCAGGGAATTGTCCTTTACCTCTCATATACGTCCACCAGAAGTTATTTATAATGCTTACCCAAATACCCGCATCTTTTGCGCACAACCTCGAACCTCAATTACAATCCCGACATCCGATCTTCTGAAAACCTATGGCAAAGTTGGTGCCACAGCGCTAGACCCGCAAACATTAATTAAAGTGACAAACGTGTACCATGAAGCTGCAGCTTGGGAACTCCCAAGCTATCTGCGAGCTCTAGTCAAGCCATACCTCACGGACGGCCCTATAAAGATTGACTCTGTGTCAGAGATCACTGGAATCAGCACACGTACTTTACAACGCAATTTAAAGGAAAACGGCAGTTCTTATTCACAAATCATTCAGGAAGCACGTTTTGAACTGGCATGTTCACACCTTAATAATCAGAATATGAAGGTAATCGATGTAGCAATTGCTTTAGGTTATGAGAATCCCCAACATTTTAGTCGAGCATTCCGCCGGTTTGCAGGCATTACACCAAGCGAGTATCGCACTCAAATTTTATAATAGTCTTAAAATCATGCCATGTTAACTAAACATCACCCAAGATATTTTGGATTGTGGGAGTTAACATGCTTGATCAGAGAAAATTCCGTCTTACTTTTTAGGGATAACGATCTGCGCTTGTACCCGATAACGAATACCTTCAGGCCCAAAAGTTGGCGAATTTGCCCAATATCCAACACCCGCTTGCCAATTTATTAAAGTTTTTCCTATTGGAGCTAATTTTGATGCAGAAATATTAATAGGCACTGACCATTGTTCAGTTTCCCAATTATAAGAACTCTCTGAAGTCAAAGAATAGGTCCATTTTGTATCTGTTGTATACGATAAAAACGGTTGCAAGCCCGTAGTGCTGGTTGGAACTGTGGGGTTACTTTCAAGATCCCAAAGGTGATAGGCTAAACCGCCGTAGGTCCAAGGACCAACAACTTTGAGAGCAATGCCGGTAGCACCTGCAGCCCATGTTTCAGTTGAAACGTCACTATTCGTTGGAATACGGACAGTAGGTCCTACGCCCCAAGTGACACCACTCTCAGTTGTTTTAGAATACCAAGCGCTGAAGAGCACATCAGCCACACCTTCACGTGATTTGCCAGGGACAACATCCTTTTCCCAAATATATGGAATTATTGTCCGAGTAACTATGTTAGCTCCGTTTTCCATACTGAATGGAATAACTGGCTGTAAATTAAAAGTTTTGCGATTGCCTTTGTTATTAGGCCCCATGTTATCATCATAGTTTAATTGAAAGGGAACAGAAATAATCGCAGCTATTGGGTTCGCCAGTTGTTGGGCCAAGTCATCAGATGCTTGCGCATGAACTCCAGTGGAAACAGTTGCTAAGGACAAGAAAGGGATTGCAAATAATAATTTAAACGACACGAAGATACTCCTTAACAACGGTTTCTAATCAATTTCTTGTTCAAGAAAGCAACAGAATCACCCAATTAACTCAAACATACGATAACAAAAATGCTGAATCTTACCATTTTGCGCCAAAAATATAATTTTTTAGCTGCTCAATTTGATCTACAGGAGCAACAACTAAAACTGACAATGACTTAAATGAAATACAAAACAGATAACAATTTATATCATTTTAGGAAACGCAACAGGCTGTTAGGTTAAGTTCAGCCAGTTTAAATAGCTGCTAATTCCTGCTTTAAATCCCCCATTTCAGCCCCACCTGACATGAGCCTGCGCATTTCTTCATCGTTAATCTCTGAATTAGTGCCCGAACCAATAGTTTGTCCAAGCGCGAGAAACGTGAAACGGTCCCCCACAAGCCTTGAGTGAATCTCGTTATGGGTAATAAATATTATGCCAATATCACCACGCGCACGGACTTTCTTAATCGTTTTTAACACGCCCATTTGCTGTTTTTGGCCAAGAGCAGAGGTTGGCTCATCAAGTATTAAAACTTTAGCACCAAAATATATTGCACGCGCGATTGCCAACGTTTGGCGTTGCCCACCCGACATTGTTCCTACGGCTTGCGTGGGATCTGAGAAATCAATGCCGATTTTAAGCATTTCATCATGCGCAATTTGATTCATTTCATCCATACGCAAAGTACCGAACGAACCCTTCAGTTCTCGTCCCATAAAGAAATTTCGCGTAACACTGAGAAGCTGGTTTATAGCTAAGTCCTGATATACCGTACCTATGCCAGCGTCAGAAGCATCTCGAGGTGAACGGAATTTAACCGGTTTCCCCTCTATGTAAATTTTCCCCTTGGTAGGCTCATGAACGCCAGAAAGAGTTTTAATAAGAGTAGATTTGCCAGCCCCATTATCACCAAGAAGACAATGCACTTCGCCAGGGTAAACTTCCAGATCCACACCACCAAGTGCAGTAAAAGGTCCAAAACGTTTAACAAGTCCCTCTACACGGAGATAGGGATCTGACATATCAAATTCCTCCCGTTATTCGTTTGCGGATACGTTCATTCGCAAACACTGCCGCAAGAAGGATCGCGCCAAGAAATACACGGAACCAAGCGCCGTCAATAGCTGGAATAAAAAATACTGCATTCGCTACAAGACCCACTGTTATAGCACCAAAAACAACTCCAATGATGGAGCCAAATCCACCTGTCATCAAGGTCCCACCAACAACAGCGATGGCTATTGCAAACAACTCCATTAGATTCCCCTTAGCCGCGTCAGAAGTATTAGTGTCAAAGACCTGACAAGCAGCAAACATCGTAGCGCAGAAAGCGGTGAACATAAATAAAGTAACTTTAACCCGATTAACTGGTACCCCGTTCGCGCGTGCGGCCTCTTTATTATCACCTGTTGCGAAAATCCAATTCCCAAATTGAGTACGACTTAATATGAAATACGCAACAGCAGAAATAATCAACCACCACAAGAAACGCGCATCGAACCCGTCCACCCATTGAGCGCCCTTACGGTTTAAATTACCTCCAAGCATAAACCAAAGGTCATAAAACCAACCAAAAACGTCACCACCAAGGAGATTAGCAAACCAACTTTCCTCCTTATAATCTGGAAGACCAGAGATCTGCGTAGACTTATTAATCAATCGAAAGCTGACTTCCGTAACACCGCGCAAAAAGAACAGGAATGCGAGGGTCACAATGAAACTTGAAAGACCGGACCGCACCACCACTGTACCGATAAGCCATCCAAATATTAAAGTCATTGCCAGTGTGAAAATAAAGGCCGTAAAGGGTGTTGCTTCACCCATACCAAAGGGCAATCCCCATTTCAGCATCATAGACATTGCCATACCGGCAAATCCAATCATGGAGCCTATGGAAAGGTCAAACTCACCAGCTATCATCAGCACTGCCGCACCAGTGGCGATTATCCCATATTGAGCGATAATTGCTATATTGTTTTTCAGCCCTAAAGCGTTGAACGATTTACCTTCAGACGCGAATGAGAGTGCCACGATAATAATCAACATTACCGTAAACGACCCAATTTCAGGTCGCCTCAGTAATTTTTGGAGTGCAGTCTCCTGCTTCAGCCGTCCGGCCTCATTTTGGTCAGCCATTTTGTGCCCCCTAGATCATTTGTGGCAGTGCGAAGTCAAACAGGCGGAAATTACCGCCTGCTATCTTTTTTAGAGTTTGGTCTTAGCGGTCAATTCCAGCAAGTGCTGAAACGTTGGCTGCGTTTGACGCATCAACAAAACCAGGGCCTGACGGAATGTTTGCGCCAGGCAAAAGACCTGCATGGTTGTTATAAAGATGCAGAACAATTACCGGCATGTAACCCTGTAAGCGCTGCTGCTGGTCGATTGTGAAAGCAGCACGGCCATCTTGGATCATGTCCATAACACCTGGGCTAAGGTCAAAACAAGCCAAATGCACATCCGCTCCAACAGCTTCAATCGCTTTTGTAGCAGCTTCACAGACGTGTGGTCCAACAGCCAAAACGCCATTAATGGATTCATCAGCCTGAAGCGCAGCAGCAGTCCGAGTTTCGATCTGTGTAGGGTCATTTGACACATCGATCATGTTCAGATCACCACCAATACCATCGAAATAACCAGTACACCGGTCAACAAGCGCAGTATTGAATGACTCTTGGTTCAGGCATAAGCCATTAGTTACGCCCTCAGCAGCAGCACGCTGCCCAGCTTTTTCACCGGCAAGGCGCTCTGGTTGACCAACGTGCATTAGCGCGCCAAGCTCAGCAGATGATTCTAAACCAGAGTTGATTGTGATTACTGGCACGCCATCACTTACAGCAGCCTTAATTGCTGGGCCGAGCGCAGCAGCGTCTGGTAAGGACACAATGATTCCATCAGGCTGTGTTGCAGCAGCAGCTTCAATTAACTTTGCCATCGCAGCCATGTCGCCAGAAACATCAAAGTTATACTCGAGCGTTGCACCCACATGCTTAGCGGCATCACGCCCACCTTTTTCAACAACCGGCCAAAATGGGTCTGTGCCCTGTGTGTGTGTAATCATGACATAACGTTCTTCAGCCAGTGCTGCACCGGCTACGATTGTGGCTGCAACCGCCGCAAATAGTACTTTCTTCATGGTTTCCTCCCATAGAGTGGTGTCCGGCGCACCATTAAAATCCGGAAGCCTTTTAAGGCCCATTTCCTCATCATTGAGGAATTCTGAGATATACAGGGCGTACCTGTTACTAATTTTTCTATCAAGGCACCAACTTTGCAGTCGGCGTTGACGGTTGACTGTCACAACCACCCCAAACAGATTGATCAAAATGCACAACTGATCCAGTCAACATACCACTGTCTTTTGATGCCATCCATAAGACTGCCTTAGCAACTTCTTGCGGGTCCAGCAGTCGCCCAAATGGCAGCAGAGCTGCTTGATTATCGATAAAGTTTGGGTCACCAGACTCAGCCTCTTGGATCTTACGCTCATGGTCAGAATTCATCCATCCAATGTCTAACTGATTGACGTGAATTCGGTTACGCATCAACGCATAGCCCGCATGTCGAGTCAACGTGGAAAGCGCACCTTTTGACGTTGCATAAGGCGCAAGAAAGGGTTGGCCAACTTGACTGGAAACTGATCCAATATTTACAATCCGTCCTTCGATCCCCTCGCGCTCCATTATCTTTACAGCATCCTGAATCAGAAAAAATGGCGCACGTGTATTTACTGCAATCATTTCGTCAAACAATTCTGGAGTGGTGTTTAACAGGTTACCGCGATCAGTAAAGCCTGCTGCATTAACAAGAATGTCAATACGTCCGAAAAGCTTATCTGTTTGCTTCATAATTCCACGGACATCCGCCATTTCAGCTAAGTTGGCGGCTATCATATGTACCGGAACACTCGTGGCTTTGGTAATTTCACTCGCCTTCGCTTGCCCTTTTTTAAAATCCCTGCCAACTATCACGATACCGGCGGCCCCCGCCTCGGCAAATAGCCTTGCTACAGCAGCGCCTAGGCCCTGTGTTGCACCTGTGATGACAGCAATTTTACCCTCTATGCGGTTCACCCGATCACCTCATAACCAGCTAAATCCATCACACGCTTTAGCTCACGTCGTCCTTTTATAGCCATATCCAGAGGAGGATTGATGATGGGATCTTGTTCAGCTTCGATGACAAACCAGCCCTCATATTGTTTAGAAGCTAGGGCTTTTACAATCATTTCAAAGTCGAGCGAACCATCGCCAGGCACTGTGAACGCTCCTTTAATGACCGCATCAAGAAAACTATCATGAGTTCGGTCCAGCCCATCAAAAACCGATTTGCGAACATCTTTTGTATGAACGTGAGATATTCGTTTATGGTGATTTTCAATAACCCTGAGGTTATTTCCTCCCGCAAAAGCCATATGGCCGGTATCAAAAAGTAATGGTACGGACGAATGCTGCATAAAAGAATTCAACTCTATTTCAGTCTCAACCACGGCCCCCATGTGATGATGATAACTAAGCGGCATACCTTCGCCCGCACACCAATCTGAAAAATCTGAAATCTTTCGCGCATACACAGCCATTTCAGCCTCATTCAACTTTGGTTTTTTTTCCAGTGGCGTGTTACGTTCTCCCTGAACAGACTTCGCAGTTTCGCCATAAACAATGCAGGGAGCATTGGCTGATTTGAAAAATGCAAGTTGCTGTGCGATGCGCTCTTTTTCAAACTCGATATCATCAGTCAGAAGAAGACCCGAAAACCAACCACCACAAACAGACATACTGTGTTGACGCAGAATAGGGCCAAGTTCATCCATTTTCATCGGAAATCGCCTGCCGGTTTCCATACCCGTTAGACCTGCCACGGACGCTTGGCGCAAACACTCATCAAGACTTACATCGTCAGAAAGCTCAGCTAAATCATCATTCCACCAAGCAATGGGCGCAATTCCAAGTTGAGCTTTCAGCATAAATTTAAATTCCTCTTCGCTGTTTGCTACGAAACTTTTCCTGAACTTCTCGCGCGTCCCGGACACTCTTACGCTCGTTAACCTCAGGGACGCCGACATACCAGTCAGCACCGCCAGGCGTCCAAGAGTAAGCATCAGAATTAATGCTTATAACTGTCGTGCAGTCAGTAGTTTGCGCCCATTCCATCGCCAACTTAAGATCATCAAGATTATCGCAATGACGGGCCTTAGCCCCCATTGACTCAGCGTGCTTGGCAAAATCAACATGCAGCGGGTTATTTTTGTTCAAGACGCGTGAATCTTTAAGAAGATTATTGAAGCCAGGCACACCCATACCCGTTTGGAGACGATTGATAACACCATAACCACCGTTATCACAGACCACGACAATCATTTTATGTCCCGATAAAACAGACGAATAAATATCAGAATTCATAAGCATATATGAGCCATCACCAACCATAACAATTGGCACACCATCACCGCCTTTGGCCATCGCGTGTCCCCAGCCGCCAGCAATCTCATAACCCATGCAAGAAAAGCCAAATTCACAATCAAAAGTGTTCGGTGCTTTCACACGCCAGTTTTTTACAGTCTCTCCTGGAAGTCCACCAGCGGCAGTAACCATCGTATCCTTCGCAGTAGCTGCGCTATTCACAACCGCAATAACCTGAGAATAGCTGGGAACGGCAACATCAGTAGCCGCTTGTAAAGAATCCAACACGGCATTCCATTTAGCATACAGTTCCTGCGCCTCTTTCATCCGTTTAGAGTCACAAATCCAGTCGCCTAATGCTGTATCAAGCTCCGCAAGACATTCTAACGCATCTCCAATTACAGGAAGAGAGCGGTGCTTCCGAGCATCAAAACGAGCCGTATTAACATTTATGAATTGAGTTTCACGATTGAATGTCGTCCAAGATCCAGTCGTGAAATCTTGCAAGCGTGTGCCGACTGCCAGAATTACATCAGCGCCTTCTGCCATCTCCTTAGCTGCATCGGTTCCTTCGATCCCAAGCGGACCAACATAAGCTTCGTGATTGTGCATTACGGCCCCCTTGCCAGCAATCGTTTCAGCCATAGGAATACCGTGAACTTTTGCAAATTTAGCTAAAGCTGCCCCTGCTCCAGAGTAGCGCACACCTCCACCCGAAATAATTAACGGTTTTTTAGACGTTTTAAGAAGTGTTATTGCTGCCTTAATCTGATCACGATCCGGGCGCGGGCGCGGTATCTTCCAAATATTTTCCTCAAAAAATTCAACAGGATAATCATAGGCAACTTCCTGTATGTCCTGTGGCAGACTAATGAAGGCTGGACCACAGTCCGCAGGGTCGAGCATAGTAGCCACCGCTTGTGGAAGAGACGAAATAATTTGAGCTGGGTGAACAATTCGGTCCCAATATCTGGATACAGCCCGAAAACTGTCATTAACTGTGGTTGACGGTTCTCCAAAATGTTCAACTTGCTGCAATACCGGATCAGGAAGTCGGTTCACATAGGTGTCGCCGGACAAAAGTAAAACTGGTAGGCGATTCGCATGTGCCACCCCTGCGGCCGTGACCATATTAGTAGCACCAGGCCCAACTGAGGTTGTAGCAACCATTATTTGTCGACGAAGCTTCGCCTTACTAAAACCTATAGCAGCTAAAGCCATAGACTGTTCGTTTTGACCTCGCCAAGTTGGCAACACATCTTGCACCTGCTCAAGCGCTTCAGAAATGCAAGTCACGTTACCATGACCAAAAATACCAAATACTCCAGCAAATAGCGGTACACGATCACCATCAATTTCAGTGTATTGATTAATAAGAAAGCGCACCAGCGCCTGCCCCACCGTCAACCTGATTGTACCTTCGGTCATACCGCCTGTTCCCTTTTAATAAGATTCTTGAGCGTTGAAGCAATGATTATTGACTTTTAAATTTTTCTGCAACAATTATTGCAGAAAAGATAGAGGTATATTGATGGTGAGAATTGCTGTCCTTGGTTGTGGTCGGATAGGGAGGATGCACGCAGCAAATATTGCAAACCACCCGACTGCTGAGCTTGCCACCATTTATGATATTCAAACAGCCGCAGCAAAAGACATAGCTGAGAAATTAAATGCTTCAGTGGCAGATAGTGCCAAAGCGATTTTTATCGATCCAAGTATTGATGCAGTTCTAATCGCCACAGCCACTCCGACGCATGCTGAATACATTGAGGCCGCTGTTAAAGCAGGAAAACCAGTACTCTGCGAAAAACCAATCGACCTGTCCTTGGAGCGTGTAAACTCTTGCATGAAAGCGATTGCAGGTAGTTCTGTTCCCGTTCAGATAGGGTTTAACCGTCGATTTGATCCAGGCCATAAAGCAGCGCGCAATGCTGTGATAGCCGGTGAAATAGGTGATTTACATCAAGTTATCATTACATCACGTGATCCCGGCATGCCCCACCGTAATTATTGGTTAGAAGCCGGAGGTATTTTTCGAGACATGGTGATACATGATTTTGATCTTGCGCGGTTTATGCTCCGAGAAGAACCAATAGAGGTTTTTTCTATTGGAGGCCGTTTAATTGACCCAAATCTAATGGAAGAACTTCAAGATTACGACTCAACCATGACCATTATGCGGACAGCCACAGGGCGCCAATGTCATATCAATACATCACGCGCCTCAAATTATGGATATGATCAACGGGTTGAACTCTTGGGTGACAAGGGAATGGTCCAAAGCCAAAACAAAAAACCTTATGAATTACGCAAATTTGGCAGTACTGCCGTCGAAAGTACAAGTCTATATCTGGAGTTTTTTATTGAACGATATAAAGAAGCTTTCAATGAAGAATTAAACGCATTTATTAACTCTGTTGAAAAAAACGAGCCCGTTCCAGTGAATTTCGAGGACGGGCGCCGCGCTCTAATTCTCGCTGAGGCAGCGATAAAGTCGGCTGTAGAGGGCCGTTTCATAAAAATAGACGAGGTGAACTAATGTATCGAGAATTCGGTCTTTTCATAGCAGGTAAGTGGGAATCAAGTACTGAGACATCAGCCACGGTCGTCAGCCCAGTTACAGAAAAAGTACTGGGAGATGTCGCAACTGCCACAATTTCTGATACAAAACGTGCTATTGATGCCGCCGAACTGGCGCTTACAAAACTGCGTGAAATGGGTGGTTACGCTCGCGCCGACGCTCTTCACAAGATTGCAGACGAAATGGCCAAATGCGCAAATAAAGCTGCGCGCATGATATCAACTGAAACTGGGAAGCCTTTAGTACAAGCGGAACGCGAATGGGCTCTGTCAATCGACCAATTCCGTTGGTATGCAGAAGAGGCGCGGCGCATATATGGCCGTGTAATAGAAAGCCGTGTTCCGAAAGGTCGTCTTGAGGTCACCAAAGAAGCCATTGGAATCGTTGGTGCTTTTACTGCCTGGAACTTCCCAGCCGCTCTTCCTTCGCGCAAAATCGCTCCGGCCATCGCCGCGGGCTGTTCCGTCATCTTGCGGCCCTCCTCTCAGACCCCTGGCGTCGCAATGATTATAGTAAACTGCATTCGTACAGGCGCTCTACCAGATGGGGCCGTAAACCTAGTGATTGGTTCGACCACGAATACTTATAATCCGATTATGTCAGATCCTCGTGTCCGTAAGGTTTCTCTAACTGGGTCCACACGTGTTGGCCAGCAGATGATCCGTGATGCAGCGGATACAGTGAAGAAAGTATCAATGGAATTAGGGGGCAACGCACCCTGTATTATCTATGACGACGCAAATCTTGAAGCAGCACTAGACGCCTGTATCCCATCTAAATTTGGTAATGCGGGTCAAGTATGTGTGACGCCAGACAGATTTTTCGTGCACAATAGCCTGCATGACGAGTTTGTTTCGGAATTTGCAAAGCGTGCTGCAACTTTGATCCTTGGCGATGGACTAAACAATAATACAGAGATGGGACCGTTGATTAGTTCTGGTCGCATGGGCGAAGTGGATGCAATTGTTCAGGAAGCTATCAGCGCTGGCGCCAAATTAGAAGTTGGTGGTAAACCTGCAGCCCAGTTCAAAACAGGCCACTTTTATGAGCCCACTGTATTAAGCAGAGTTACTGATGATATGCGCGTATTTAACCAAGAAAACTTCGGACCTGTTGCTGCAATCAGTAGTTTTTCCGAAGAAGATGAGGTGCTGGTGCGTGCGAATAACTCTTTTATGGGTCTATCAGCTTACGCCTTTACGCGCAGCCCAGAGCGCGCACGCCGCACTATCGCAACACTTAAATCTGGAATGGTAGGGATTAATTCTTTTGCGCTGGCTGCATCAGAAGCGCCGTTCGGCGGCACCAATTACTCCGGCCTTGGTCGTGAAGGTGGCACTGAAGGTATCGAAGATTATCTCGATACAAAACTATCGCAAATTGTATTCTGAAAGGGCCTTCAATGCAAAAGAACAAGCTGAAGAAACTCTGGGCTGCGGGCCAGCCTACAATGAACGGTTGGTGCTCCATAGGCAACCCTTTCACAGCCGAGATTATGGCCGCTCAAGGTTATGACAGCTTGACGATAGATATTCAGCATGGTGCTCTTGATTATGGGGATGCTTTACCAATGCTGCAAGCGATGAAGGCCTCCGATGCAACTTTAATGGCGAGAGTGCCATGGCGCGACCCAAGCTATATTATGAAAGCGCTAGACGCTGGTGCAATGGGAATCATTTGCCCTATGATTAACAATCGATCTGAAGCGGAGGAGTTTGTTTCATACATGCGTTATCCACCGCATGGACAACGTAGCTTTGGACCAACACGCGCTGCTGTAGCTATCCCGGGCTATAGTGTGGCAGCAAATGAAGAAGTGTTGGCGTTGGCAATGATCGAAACTGCTGATGGAGTAGAAAATCTTGATGAGATTGCGGCTACACCGGGTTTGGACGGAATTTACGTAGGTCCCGCAGATCTCACGCTAGGCACTCAGCACGGCCGCTTATCTCCTGGCTTTGATAGAACTGAACCTGAAATGATCGTTTTGATCAAACAGATTGCCCAGATATGTAAAACAAACAAAATTGTTGCCTGCCTGCATTGTGGAACACCGGAGTATGCCGCTGAATCAATCGGATGGGGGTATCAGCTTACGACTGTCAGCGGTGATACACGTCTTCTAGCTAGTGCAGCTTCAAACTCTGTTGCTGAGTGGAGAAATTTGGTTAGCCGGAACAAACAAAGCAGTAATACCGAAGAGGTTTATTGATGACCCATCTGCTAGTTGCCGGCAAACTGCACCCAGCTGGAGTTACATTTCTTGAGACACTAAAATCCAAGGGCACCACAGTCACTTACATAGAAGAGATCAACGAAGAAAGTTACTTCGAACATATCGTAACAGCAGATGCACTAGTTATCCGCACTCAGCCATTGTCAGCAGCTACAATCAAACATGCTAAACGCCTTAAAATAGTTTCTCGTCATGGAGTGGGCTATGACGCAATAGATCTAGAGGCACTAAATTTACGTGGCATCCCATTAGCGATTGTAGGCGATGTGAACTCAGTCTCAGTTGCTGAGCAGGCAATGATGCAACTATTAGCCTGTGCCAAACAAGCGATACGTGCTGACCGCGCTGTACGGGACCCCTCAAAATGGGGTTGGAGGAATAATTTAGAACAACGGGAAATCTCACATCGTAACCTTTTAATAATTGGTTTTGGACGCGCCGGACAAAAACTTGCCAGAATGGCAAGAGGTTTTGAAATGAATGTCCGTGCCTATGATCCATATTTGGAATCTAAATGCTGGCCGGACAGCACCGTAGCGCCAGTAAAGTCCCTTACTGACGGATTAACTTGGGCAGACTGCCTTTCACTCCATGTTCCGCGCAGTAAAAAACCACTACTGGACGCAGCAGCTTTCAAAAAAATGAAACCCGGAATGATTATTGCTAATACTTCACGTGGAGGAGTCATGTGTGAAACGGCTCTCGCGTCCGCCTTATCTGATGGTATTGTTCATGCCGCAGGACTGGATGTCTTTGACATAGAGCCACCAACAGAAACTCTGGTTCTCACTGAACATGACAACATTATATTATCGCCTCATATCGCGGGGCTGACGGAAGAGGCGAGTAAAAGGATGGCCATTTCTTCCATTAAAAATGCAATGGACGCTCTAGACGGTTCACTTGATCCTGACTTAATCGTAAATAAAGCGAATATATAATGAATGAAAAAAAGAAGCTTTCTATTGGCTTAATCGGGTCTGGCTTTATGGGTAAAGCCCATGTGTTCGGCTTTGCAACGGCGCAAAAAGTCTTTGACTTACCAATGCAGATCGACCTGCACACTGTAGCTGATATCGATGATAAAATTGCCTCTCGTGCCGCTCACGAATTTGGGTTTAGAAACGCCACATCTAACTGGAAGACAATGATTGCCAATCCAGAAATTGACATTATTGATATCACAGCTCCGAATGCACTTCATAAAGAAATGGCACTTGCAGCGATTGCCGCTGGCAAACATGTCTATTGTGAAAAGCCACTTGCAGGAATGGCCAGAGACGCCAAAGAAATGGCAGACGCCGCAGAAGCATTAGGCGTAAAAACGCAAGTCGGCTTCAATTATATTTGCAATCCAATGCTTGGACTAGCTCGTGAAATGATCACAAGCGGAGAATTGGGCGAAATTCGCAGCTACCGAGGCGTGCACGCCGAAGATTATATGGCTGCCGCAGATGGACCAATTACTTTTCGCCACGATCCCGCTGGCGGTGGTGCGTTGGCGGACCTTGGCAGCCACACTTTAGCAACAGCTGAATTTTTACTTGGTAATGTTCGAAAAGTCATGGGCGATTGTGTAACAGCTATCTCCAACCGACCTGACGGTAAAGGCGGGCAGCAAAATGTCAAAGTTGATGACATCGGACGCGCTTTCCTGCGATTTGAGAACGGTGCCAGTGGGTCAATTGAAGGAAACTGGATTGCGACTGGGCGAAAGATGCAGCATGATTTTGAAATCTACGGTTCAAAAGGTGCTCTTTTTTTCAGTCAAGAAAGATTTAACGAATTACATTTCTATTCAAGTGCAGACGCACCTGGCCGCCAAGGTTTCCGCCGAATTGAGGCCTCGCCAGAGCATGCACCTTATGGAAAATTTTGCGTGGCTCCAGGTCATCAGATTGGTTTCAATGATCTGAAAGCCATTGAGGTTTCCAATTTTATCAATGCGATTGCCGGACAGGCGCCAGAACAGTTTTCATTTAGAAAAGGTGCGCGAATTCAGCATCTAGTTGAAAGTATCCAAGAGTCCTCAGCCTCTGAAAGCTGGGTAAACGTTTAAACATTGTGAGATAGTGATCAGGTAAAGCCAAATGACGCAAGATTTACCACCTCAGGATTATGAAAGCCTAATACGCCTAATCCACGACCGTCACCACAATATGAGCAAAACACATCAACAAATCGCAATATATCTCACACAGAGCCCTAACGACATCGCTGTTCGTTCAGTCAATGCTATTGCACAAAGCTGCAACATTCATGCTTCTAGTTTTGTGCGATTTGCGCAGTCGTTGGGGTATGACGGCTTTAAAAGTCTGCAAATGTTATTTCAACAACGTCTGACTACAGCAGCCCCAGGATTTGAAGCCCGGACACATGCTCTAAAACAAGAATTGAAGTCTCGCGATGACCTCTCGGGAGCAGATTTACTGCGTGATTTAGTAGTAAGCGATGCTGCATCAGTACAAAGCCTGATTGACGAGATTAATGTTACCGATCTGGCAAAAGCGGCAGAAATTATTAGTACGGCAGAAACGGTCTTTCTATTGGGTCAATTGCGATCAGCACCAATTATCGAATTAATTCGGTATCTCCTGACGATGGCGGGAAAAAAATGCGTAATGCTTGATCCCAGCGGAGGACTTGCGACCCATATTGCACGCACAATCGGACCAAAAGATGTTTTACTAGCCGTTTCTTTCCGTTTTTACGCAAACGAAGTAGTCTCAATCGTAGAAGAAGTTGCAGCGTTAAACAGGGTAATCGTTGCAGTGTCAGACAGTACATTATCCCCACTGGCAAAATCAGCACATATTCTTTTTGCCACACAAGAACATCCTGGACCTCTCTCCCGCTCTTTGACAGCTCCAATTTGTCTGGCACAAGCAATCGCATTAGCGGTTGCATCGCGGATACAAAACAATCCAAACATGCCTGCTATTCCATCAGTAACAAGTACAAATAAATGAAAACCATTATCAGTTGCTGGGTAGCCCGCCAGGTAATCATCCTTGCACTTATCAATAAACGATAGGGTACCGACCTTATCAATCATCACAATTTGGAGGATATTTACTAAGTATCGCGCCATATAGATTGGTAAAAAGTGCCTGAAAACAGAAAAGTTTGAGCAAAATGTATATTCATTCATATTCTGGCGCAACGAAGCCTACCCCTGTTTCCAAGAATAGGCTTCGTTATTAATAAAATACTAATATTTCAATCTGGTATTTAAGAAACTGATATCAGTTTGATGTTCGTAGCTCTTCGTCCAGCATGACGAATTCAACACGTCTATTCAATGCACGGCCTTCATCACCCAGATTGGAAGCAACAGGAGCAATCGGACCAACTCCAATCGCCACAAGGCGCTCAGGTGCAATGTTATATGGTTCACCCAGTAAGGCTCTGCGAACAGCATTTGCACGGCGTGCAGATAAATCAATATTGTAATTGAAATCGCCAGTGGAGTCCGTGTGGCCCACCAGCACTAACCGCATTTCGGTTAAAGTGGCCATGGCGCTGGCAACTTTAAACAAGACCTCGGATGAGGTGCCGGTCAATTCAGCGCTATCATAATCAAAAAAACCACCGCTCATAGAAACACGGCCGTCATCACGCAAAGCTTGAATGATCATAGAATCTGTCATTTCACCAATAGCCCTGGCGCGTTCCTGACCAAAACTTTGTGCAACAGCACAAGTCCCAGTGATCGCAAAAAGAGCGGCAGCTAATGTTAATCCTTTAGAAAATAAATTCAATTTCATCTCTCCCTACAGTTACCAAATAATTATTGTCATGAATAATCATAGTTTGTTTAAGTGTTCATCAGCATTTAAATTATAAATACTGTTATTCTCTGAAGCCATATATTCGGTAAATCGGTTCTAAGTCTGCCCATATCGCGCCAAATTTGAACATATTTATTATTTTTACCGAAATAACTCTGTGTTTCAACATCCAAACAGCTGCGTAATTGTGGTAGAATTTATTTTGCTTGAATGCAGTACTTTCACAGTCGGCAATTCTTTTCTTCTGGGCAAGATGCGCTTGGTTCAAACTCCATATGCCCCGAGCGTTTGTTTCATTTTAATTTGACTTGGGAAGTGTAATACAATTTCCAAGCGTTCCAAACCAAAATTTCCATCAACGAAATGAGCTTCTCAAATTCGATCTACCAATGAGCCATGCTAAATCGATTCCAACCAATTACCTTTAGTATGTTCAGGGCAGAGTCTTCATCCAATCTAAAGTAGAATTTGTATCCCCAATTGGTTTATACTCCGCTCCCAGAGGGGCATCCCAGCCCATTTCCACAATCGCATTGAAAACCGCAGCATAATTAACCTCTCCTTGATCTGGTGGACCACGATCGGGGACAGAAGCAAATTGAATATGGCCGATATCCGATTGTAGCTGATGAAGACGAGTGATCAAATCGCCTTCAGTTCGAGCAACATGATAACAATCAAACATCAGTTTGATGTTTGGTGCACCAACTTCGGCAATAATGGCTATCGCTTGATCTGTGGTCTGCAAGAAATAATCAGGGGCATCATGACGGTTAAGGGGCTCAATCAGTATATTCCGTTGAGCCGCGGTCGCACAAGCGTAGCGTAGATTACCCACAAAGGTTTTATGCGCTGACTCACCATTTCCAAATCCTGCCATTACATGAATTGCTGCTGCATCAATCCCTTCAGCGTATATCACTGCTTCATTAATAGCATCACGAGCTTCATTTTCACGGCCCGGCAATGCTGCAAGTCCGTTATCACCATGCTCAAAATCACCACGTCGCGTGTTCAAACCCAACATAGGAAGACCAGTTTCAGTCAGTGCAGTGCGAACTTCTTTAATCGGTACTTCGTAGGGCCAGTGACACTCAACCGCATCAAATCCAGCAGCCTTTGCGGCACGAATAGCATCTGGTAAAACAAGATCATTCCACAGAAATCCTAAATTAGCAGATAACTTTATCACAAAATCTCTCCCGGAAGGGACAAACCGGCATTATGCGCATACACCTTTGCCACCGCAGAATCGTCCTCACCCCCTAATCCCATCTCAACCGCCTCTTCAAACTGCTTAAGTGCAGCAGCGGCTAACGGCGTACCTAAATTAGCTGCTCTAGCAATATCAAGCACGATACCAAGGTCCTTAGGCCAAATGTTTACTTGACTATGCGGGCTATAATCTCCCGATACTATGTGAGGTGCCCTATTTTCCAACATCCAGCTTGATCCAGCGCACTTGCTAATCACTTCCAAAAACATTTCTGGAGCAACACCTTGTGTCATGCCAAAGGTCAAAGCTTCCGCCATAGTCGCAATGTGAACTCCTGCCAATAATTGATTGACAGCCTTCATCGCCGACCCCGGGCCTGCAGTTTTACCAATTTTAAATATTGTCTCAGCGGTGGCATTCAAAACTGCACTTGCTGCGGCAAACGCTTCACTTGTGCCCGATGCCATAATTGACAATTGTCCAGCTGCTGCTTTGATAGATCCACCAGAAATTGGAGCATCCAAGTAGAATACACCGAACATAGAACAACGTTCTTCCATATCACGTGCGAAATCGGGAGGCATAGTGGCGCAAGCTACGATCACAGACCCTTTCCGCATCTGTGCCACAATCCCATGAGTTCCAAAAAGAACATCTTCTGTTTGTCGTGCATTTAAGACAACAACCATTACAGCATCTATAGTGCTTATTATCTCAAACAACTTTTCGCCCTGTCCACCTTCATTTTGAAGACGGCGCATTGGCTCTGGAGAAACATCATAACCATAGGTCTTATGTCCTGCACGCACACAGGAAAGAGCCATGCCATAGCCCATTGATCCCAGCCCTACGACAGCTGTATTGTGTTCCTTTTTCATGTGATTATCCCTTAAAATATACTAGGTTCACCTTGGCGGCGCCAGAATACAACTGCACAGAGCTATAATCGCCTGTTAAATGAAGCGTTTGCACATATTAATCAATATTTGAAGCCAATAAACAGCAAGAAAAGATTTTGGTTACTTCAACCCTTTCTCAATTCAAATTAGCAACATTTACTAATGTGAAACATAAAGCGAGAAGTGTTGCGGCTTACTAAGACAAAGTTCAATAAGCAGACGTTTTCAACCGACATGAAATAATGATGCAAACATTTTCGGGTCTATGCTGTCATTTGCAAACGTGTCACCTTCGGTCAAAATGGACACGGCATCATGGCTATGTAGGCTTTCCTGATGGCTCGCGATCACACGAAAATCTGCAACTCGCGGATCTGCCAAAAGTTTCTGACAAAACAAACGCGCTGCATCTTCAACAAAAATCGGATTAGCGGCATTTAATTCTGCAAATGCTTGCTCGTCCTCACGCTTTACCATCACTTGTGTTTCAGTCGGGACGGCACAACGACACCCTTCAATCAAATCTTCAAACCATAAATGGTTTTGGTCGTTACATACCACGACCGATATTCGTGCAATGGAACGCTGAGAATGTGGCGTAGCTAACTGACCCCGCGTGACGCGCGCATGTTCGCTTAATTCTAGGGAACAAGGGCAAGTCGATGAATATACATAATCCAAATGAATGATTTTTTTACGTACACCCGCTTTTTCAACCAGTTCCAAGGAAATGTCATAGTACTGAAAACCGAACAAGCCAGAGCGTAAGCTTTCCATCTTCATAGGAAAGCTGAATTTCATCTGGATCCTAGCATCAATACTTTCCAAATCAGATTTATAATCGTTCAAAACAGATTCAATTAATTCAAAGCTGAAAGTCTCGTCAGCGTACTCATAGAACGAGCGCATAATTCGAGACATGTTAATACCTTTTTTGTCAGCCTCAAGGCTCACAGTGCCTGTTACTGAAGTCTCTAGCACCAACGCATCGCCGGATCGCGTCCGAATGTTCAACGGCAAACGGAAGTTTGAAATGCCAACATGCTGTATATGCTGTTGTGAGCCTCGAATAAGACTAGAAGGCCCATTTTGAAGATCTGGCAGTGACTGTTTATATGCTGTATCTGCATCAAAATTATCAGGATAGCTTCGTTCCAGCATTGGATAATCATTGAAATTATCATTAGTCCCAAGGCGCGCTATTGAAGGATCTAATTCAAGTATCTCTGACAAGCTTGCGGAATTGCGCCACCGCTTTAATAAGCTCAGCGCCTCTTTAGCATCATTGTGGTCGGGTATTGCTTCCATCTCGGGCGTATGAACGTTCATAAAGTAGCCCCCCTTTCAATTTTTGTCCTGCCATTAAAGTTAATGGAACCAGTAACTATCTTTCATTTATAGTACGAGCATAGACCTAACATGGATTAAACTTATTTGAAAAAAAGATTTTCTTAAGTCCAATTGAATACCGAAGTATCAAATGGTTTGCTCAAGTGCTTGAAGAACGTCTGCAATTAAATCATCACTGTCTTCGATCCCAGCGGATATGCGCACTAAACCAGGAGTGATTCCTAACACATCTTTTTGATCCTGCGGCAAGCGCTGATGGGTGGTTGTTGACGGATGAGTAACAATTGATTTGGCATCACCCAGATTGTTGGAAATCAAACAAATCTTCAGCGCATTTAGAAAGCGAAAAGCTGCAACTTGCCCCTCTTTCAAATCTATGGACAAAACGGTCCCGCCTTTGCCCCCCATTTGTGTCTTTACTAAAGCATGTTGTGCGTGATTTGGGTGCCCAGGATAAATAACTTGCGATAAAGTAGGCTGCCCTTCAAGAGCAATTGCCAGCTTCAAAGCATTATCAGTTTGCGCACGCACGCGCAGTTCCATTGTTTCGAGACCTTTAAGCATAATCCAAGCCGTAAATGGTGACATACAGCCACCCGTGTGCTTCATGTAAGGTTCAACAGTTTTTCGAATAAACTCGCGTGTGCCAATAACAACGCCGCCCAAAGCACGCCCTTGACCGTCAATGTGTTTAGTCGCTGAATAAATTAAAACATCTGCACCCTGAGCAATCGCATCTGAAAAAACAGGGGTGGCAAACACATTATCAACTACCACAATTGCACTGACGGCATGGGCCAATTGGGCAACTGATTTGATATCAATAACTTCAAGAGTAGGGTTGGATATGGATTCAAAAAAAACCGCTTTGGTCTCTGGTGTGATAGCAGCTTCCCAATCAGCCAAACTTGTTCCGTCAACAAAGACAACTTCGATACCAAATCGTACTAGAATTTCTTCAAGCACATAAAGACACGACCCAAATAACGCCCGCGCAGATACTACCTTATCCCCAGATTTCAACATTGACATCAATGCGCCAGATACAGCAGCCATGCCAGAAGCAGTGGCAAACGCGTCTTCTGCACCTTCAAGCAACGCTATCCGCTCTTCAAACATTCGTACTGTTGGATTTCCATACCGGGCGTAAACAAATTCATCTGGTCCAGCCTCAAGAAATCGTGACTCTGCAGACTCAGCGTCATTATAAACATAACCCTGCGTCAGAAAAATTGCTTCACTAACCTCGCCATACTGGCTGCGGCGCGTTCCACCATGCACGGCACGAGTGCGCGGTTTCCAGTTGTCTGTCATCTTCAACTCCATATCAGCCTGACAGAGCTTCAGGCCAAGAAAAACCTCAAAAAACGGGTCAAGCGAAAGGAGGGCTTTCATCCTGACCTTTTAGCAATTATGCCAGCGCTTCAAAATAGACGCTGGCGTGGCCTGCAATCTGGTAACAACTCGCCATAGACCAACCGCTATGCCTGCAAAACGTCAAGGTCAACACCGTCATCGCGCTTTAACGGTAAATAAGTTAAACTTTCAGGAGGGTTTTCAACGATGTTAATAATTAGCATTTAAGAGGTACGACCCAGCGATTTCATCCCAATTTGTGATTGAGCCCACAATACTTCCAGTACTTGCTTGCTAATTTGAGATGTAAAGCAAAAACCTTGGACTTCTTCAGGCCTGCACTCGTTTAAGGCTAAGATGTATTGAGAATTGGTAATTTAAATAACATTTCATTAGCTGCAGAATTCTCAGAATTTGAAAGTTTGACATAATATTTATGGTGTTATCTTTATGTTACTTTTTTTTATCTTCGAGCAAATACTTTTGTAAGGCAGTTATCTGCCAAAATAAAAATGCGATCAAAGCTATGGGAAAACCAAATGTTTCGATTACCACCCACGCATCGTTCGACATCGTACGCCAGATTAATTCATTTAGCAGCGCCAGCGCTACGAACATGGCACAGAGCCGCCTAGTCAAAATCATCCAACCTTCCTCACGCATCGGAAGTGCATCTTGCAACACAAAAGCAAGCCAGCTTTGCCCTCGCAGTAAGCCGATACCGAGTAGAGCCGCAAACACTGCATATACGATGCTCGTTTTCATTTTAAAAAACCGCTCATCATTGAAGTAGGCTGTAAGCCCACCAAAAAAAACAACCATAAAGGCCGTGAATAACTGCATACGGCTTAGTTTGCCGGTCAATGCCCACAACACAGCCATTGCAATCAAAATAATTGGTACGAATATGAGCGTTGATACAATAAAACCGGAATATTCCGCTCCGCCAAATTCATAGCTGTTATCTCTAATTTTAAGGTAAATCACAAAAAAAACTAGTGGTGGGCCTAGTTCAAGAAACTGTTTCAAAACTGGGTTTATCTCGCGCGATTCACTCATTTTTTTCTCTCTATACGCCTATTTCAACGATTACTGCCCCTATTGCGATCAACGCCATCAAAGCCACACGCCGGGGGCCTACCGTTTCTTTCAGCACTAGCCAGCCAATAACAGCCGCGAATATGGTAGACGTTTCTCGCAATACCGCAGCTTCGCCCACTTTGTCGAGGCGTGTAGCCAGCATAATGGAGCCAAAACTTAGAAACGCTACGACGCCACCAAAAATTCCCCGCAACATAAGGGGGGGAATTCTCGGTCGGACAGTCATTCTTCTCCAGTGTATATAAGAAACTGGAGGCATAAACACTCCATCAATCATGAAAAACCATGCTAGAAAAGTAAATGGATTTTCCGTCGCTCTAATCCCATAAGCATCATATGTTGTGTAAAGCGCAACAAAAAGACCAGTTATAAACGCGAGTACTAAAGCTAGATGTAAAGTATCCCGTTCAGTTTTGAGATAACGCAAGTTGTATGCTGCCAGTCCAAAGATACCAACTAATAGAGTGCCCACCCCAAACCATTGTAATGTTGAAAATGTCTCTCCAAAGAGGAGATAAGCGCCAATTACAGTAAAAAAAGGACCTGTACCGCGCACTACAGGATATACCACAGTATATGATCCTTTAGTGTAAGCCCAAGCCTGGAGTAATTTATAAAAAGTATGAATTAGCCAGACGGTAAGAAAAATAGGCCACATATGTGTTTCTGGCCAGGGAACTACAAACAATGCAAATGGGGCAGCCATTAATCCATAAGACGCATCAATTGCACCACGCATCAGCCACGGGTCGTAACGACCTTTTTGTAATGCTCCAAAAACTGCATGCAAAAAAGCAGCCAAAATAGCGAGAAATAACGCAACGTTGTGACCAGACTCTGTATTTTGTATGCTTAATAACCAATCAGTCATGAAAGAGATGGTTGGTTCTGCAATGTCTTACATAATGAGTATTTATTATAATAATTAGGCTTGAAGTACTTATGCTCCCCAATTCACTCGACCTCAAACTGACGCTAAAATAACAGGGTTGATTTGCAACTGCCAAATTCATTTCTGCCCAAGACCAGTAAGTGCAGCAGCAAAGTCTTCCGGATCAAAAGGAGAGAGATCATCAATTTGTTCACCTACCCCAATAGCGTGGATCGGAAGCCCAAATCTATCAGCCAAAGCCACTAGCACCCCTCCCTTAGCAGTGCCATCAAGTTTCGTCATTACCAAGCCAGATACATCAGAAACGTCTTGAAAAACCTTAACTTGGCTAAGAGCGTTTTGCCCAGTAGTAGCATCTAAAACCAACAGAGTGTTATGCGGCGCGCTGATATCTTTTTTACGGATGACACGCACGATCTTTGCTAATTCTTCCATCAGATCACCCCGATTTTGCAATCGTCCCGCAGTATCGATCATCAATAAATCCGCACCTTCTTCTTGCGCCTTGCTCATTGCATCATAAGCAAGACTTGCAGGATCTGATCCCTCAGGGGCTGTGAGGACAGGAACTCCAGCACGTTCGCCCCATACTTGCAATTGTTCCACGGCAGCCGCACGGAATGTATCACCTGCAGCAATTACTACCGATTTGCCAGCAGCCTTAAATTGGCTAGCTAGTTTACCGATCGTCGTAGTTTTGCCCGATCCATTAACGCCGACAACTAAAACGACTTGAGGCTTTTGCGAATAAATCGGTAAAGGTTTAGCAACAGAATCCATAATCCTTGCAATTTCGTTTGCCAGCAGTTCTTTTATCTCTTTAACAGAAAGCTTTTTACCCATTCTGCCTTCAGCCATATTTGCGGTAACTCGCAATGCCGTATCAACTCCCATATCAGTTGCGATTAAGAGTTCTTCCAGTTGTTCAAGCATATCATCATCAAGAGCGCGCTTTATTACAGGGCTGACATCTTTACGACCCAAAAATTGGCTTAAGAGACCTTTTTTTACAATGGGCTTTTCAGTTTGCAGATCAGGTTCTGATAGCGACGGCATTTTGAGTGAGCCTGGTTTGGCCTTAGAGTTTGAACCGTCTTGTTTTTCTACCTCCCGACTGGTTTTTTGGATTTCATTATCAAGCTTTGTGATAGCGGGATTTGGAGCTGCGGTAGAGCGCCATTTTTGATCATTTTTATTTAGCGTGGGTTGAGCATCTAATTCTTTTGCGAAACCATTACTTACATTGTTCTGAGTAGCAGTTTGACTTTCCGGCGCGAGCTCACTTTCGAGAGCCTGCTCAACAGTTGGATAAGCCGAAGCGTGAGGCACTTTAACTTGGTCTAAAACAATTGTTGGTTCAGACTTTTGCTCTTCAGATTGAAGTAAATCAGGCTCAACTCTAACTTCGATGGCACCTTCATTAACTATAGCTTCAAGCCCCTCATCTATTTTAGAAGAGGATTTAAAAAGTTTGTCTTTTAGTTTCTTAAAAAACGCCATGTTACCCCAGCGGTTGAACTATGCCTGACCTATGACTTCAGGCAATGCGTGAAGAGGAATCAAATTAAATCATGAAGCCACAACTTAATTGAAACTATGCCCTCAAATTAACTTTGCATTTCCAAGATCAGGCCAACCTCAACTCAAACAAGGTACATAAAATGGAAAAGCATGAACATTCTAGCAAAGAAAACAGCACTCTGCCATCATTGAATTATGAAAATAATAATATCTTCCTTCATCTTAACCATGTTTGGCATTTTTGCCCATGCAGCCCCAATACCTGCAAAAGAATTCGAAGCCTACGTTTCTGGAATGACACGCTAATACGGCAAACAAGGGACAGAATATGGAGCAGAAATCTATCATAAGCATCGCCTTGTGACGTGGTCATTCCTAGATAGTATACGCAAAACTGATCATTAGTATGAATACAAAGATTCAAAAATTTGTTTCATCTATGGAGAACAAATTAAACCACAATGCTGGACATTCGAAAAACAGAAAAGGGCTTACGTGTAACATTAGAAAGCGGATCCCAAAAACTAAAAATTTATAGAGCCTATGACATAGGACCAGAATTTGCATGTTTTAGTCCAAAAATTGGAGTTTGACTGCAATTAATTTATCATTTCTTTCTAAGAATTGCCGTTTAGGTTGGCATCCAAATAGGTCTGTTTGAACGATTCATTTGCGCACCAGTCTTAAAAAACTAAATTTTCTCGTTTATGCGGTCCTTTAATCACTCTCTTCTTTGAGCTATTTTAATCAAACTGAAACTCTTAAATCGCCAGAGCCTTCCCACCCGAGGTTAAATGAAATTTGTTTCGAAATTTGAATAAGTTTAATTCCAAGTTTTTCCCGGAAATCCGGTGTAAAAATTCTCAATGAACCCGCTGCACCAATTGACATAGCCGCGCCTAATCCACTTGAGGATAACGGAGCGGCAACCGAACAAAGGCCACGTTCAATCTCTTCAACACATTCGGCAAATCCACGCTTACGAATTACTTCAAACTCAGCTTCTAAATCACATACAGTGGCAAGTGTGAATTCAGTGTAGGCGCGCAGACGCCCATCTAAGTCAGAGGCCAAAAACAGATCCGGTGAAAATGCTGCAACTGCTTTGGAACATGAACAAGCATGTAAAGGGCGCTTACCCAAACCAGGGTGCAGGAATGATACCCCAGTATTTGGCGTCTCAACATGAATAATTTCAACTGAATTACCACGCAACCGCGATAGAAAGAATGCAGCGCCATATTGTGCTGCTGCTTGCTGAAGAACGGGTGCTATTGTTTCGAGCAGTGCTCCATCAGATTGATCACTTTGCGCAATGCGTTTGAGACGGGAACCTACAGAAAATTTACCACGAACAACTGGCTCCAACAGGCCAACACCAACCAGTTCCTGCACTAAGCGGTAAGCTGAGGGCTTTGGAAGGTCAGAATGGGCACAAATATCAGCCACTGTTGCCACTCCTTTTTGTCCAACAACTTCCAGTATAAAAGTAAGCCGTTCCAAATGCATATTTTTACCTTGTGATAAATTAATTATCAATATACGAGAATTATTAAGTGATCGCAATGAAGGAATTGAACGATGAATACCGCATGTTGTGGTCCTGGTTACGCAAGCCCAGCTAAAGCGATTAAAGCTCCACGCGAAAAATTACTTTACACAATTGCAATTTATACAGGAACAGGCATTCAAAAGCCTGACTACCTTGCAACTGTTGATGCAGATCCCGAAAGTCTAACATATTCTCAAGTAATTCACCGTTTAGAAATGCCTGGGATAGGCGATGAATTACATCATATGGGCTGGAATGCCTGCTCATCCTGTCACGATGATGCCGGAATGGCTCGAAAGTATTTATTAGTGCCTGGAGTACGTTCAAACAACATTTATATCGTTGACACTGCCACTGATCCGATAGCACCGCGATTGCATAAAGTAATTGATGGCCCAGAAATAAAATCTAAAACCAACCTTAGTGGGCCTCACACAGTACATTGCCTTGGTTCAGAAATCATCATTTCATTTCTTGGCGATGCCAAAGGCGAAGCTCCAGGCGGCTATCTACATCTCAATAAAGATTTTGAAATCGTTGGGCGGTGGGAAAACTCTATGGGGGACATCCCCTTCAGCTATGACTTTTGGTATCAACCACGCCACAACGTTATGGTTAGTTCCGAGTGGGCTGCACCAAATACATTCATGCCAGGGTTTGATCTGGAAGAGGTGGGTCACCTGAAATATGGGCGCCGTTTGCACATCTGGGACTTTGAGAAACGTAAGCCCATCGAAACAATGTATCTCGGCGAAGACGGATTGATTCCACTAGAAGTAAAATTCCTCCATGACCCAGACAGCACGCATGGCTTTTGCGGAGCGGCACTCAGCACTAACGTAATTCATTTCTGGAAAACAAAAAATAATAATTGGGAATGGGAAAAAATTATTGATGTAGAGAATGAACCACATCCAGATTGGCCCATCCCAGTACCAGGTGTGATGTCCGCAATTCTCGTTTCTATGGACGACAAGTATCTCTATTTGAATAACTGGCTACACGGGGACATGCGCCAATATGATATCAGTGACCCCCACAATCCTGTTCTCACTGGACAGGTTTGGATGGGTGGACTTTTGGGTAAAGCAAAAGAGGTAAATGGTGTCGAAGTGACAGGTGGTCCACAAATGTATCAGCTCTCACTAGATGGGAAACGGCTCTATGTAACAACTTCTCTTTTCTCCACATGGGATAATCAGTTTTACCCAGAGATTCGGACGAAAGGCGGGGTAATGCTGATGATTGATTGTGATGTTAAAAATGGCGGAATGGAGATAAACAGGGACTTCGTCGTTAATTTCGGTAAGGAGCCCAACGGCCCAAGCCGGTGTCATGAAACCCGCTACCCAGGTGGCGATTGCACGAGTGATATTTGGCTGTGAGTAATACACGTGTCATAACAGTCGCCAATCGCAATGGAGTCTCTTACCAAGTTGACGCTCATCGTCCGTTGCTGGAAACTTTGCGAGAACAGGGTGTAGATTTACCTTACGGTTGTAGGTACGGCGGATGCATAACTTGCGCGGCCAAACTAATCAAAGGTCAGATTGATCAACGAAGGCAAGTAGCATTGAATAACCGTCAGATTAACAATGGCTATGTTCTGCTTTGCGTTGCCCGCGCAAAAACGAATTGCACCCTAGAGATTGGCGTGGAAAGTCACAATAAACTTTACCGAAACCCATTTCTCGACCCGCTAGAGCCACACGAGTTAAAGGCAGATATAGCGACTTCAAGGGAGATTTGAACCATGCCAAGCAAAGCATTGGACGCACTATATGATTACGACCCTAAATATTTAGCGGATATTCTAAAATCAGTTAAAACCATCGCAATGGTTGGTGCCAGCGGCGACAAAACTAAGTTTAGCTACGGTGTGCTACGTGTACTTCACGAAACTGGATATGAAATGCTTCCAGTGAATCCTAACCCTAAACTTGAAGAAATTCGTGGCATTCCCGTCTTCCATTCCCTTGATGAAATAGACCGCCCAGTAGATATGGTTGAAGTTTTTCGCCCAAAAGAAGAATTCTATTTTATAGCACAAAAAGCCATTGCTCTTGGTGCAAAAGTCCTTTGGGGGCAAATCGGCGTTTATGATGACCATGCGGCAAGGCTTGCCGAAGAAGCAGGCCTAAAAGTTGTGATGAACCGCTGCCCAAAAATTGAGTTATTTCGCCCGTTTTGGAAACCGCGCCTGGACCTACCAATATAACTAGGACGAAATATGTCACAGACAGGAAAAAATATGGGCCAAACAATAAACAAAACTACAAAAGATCTTGTAAAAATAGCTATTTCGAATGTGCCTGCAATTAGCGCTGAAGATGCCATCAAATTAGTAAAATCGTCCGATCATGTTTTCGTTGATGTACGCGATGGCACCGAACAAGCAAAAACAGGTATAATTTCGGGCGCTATTGCTTCCTCGCGCGGCATGGTAGAATTCCACATCGATCCAAACAGCCCAGTGCATAAACCTGCATTCAATCAAGATAAAACATATGTTTTTTATTGCGCATCCGGCGGCCGCTCTGCAATGGCAGCAATGGCAGCACTGGACATGGGGCTATCACCCGTCATTAACCTCACAGGCGGCGTTGGTGCATGGGAAAAAGCCGGAGGAATTTTGACTTAGTGAAGTAACGTCACGCAAGTGCAACGAGCAGTCACCGACGATAAAACCCGTTACCAGAAAAATATTTAAAACGAGACAGTATTTTTTTGATAAAAAAGTTAACCGCACTCCATACAAAATGGATGGACATTATGAATCAGAACCTAACCTTTAACAAATTTAGTTTTGGCACACAGATTCGAAAATCACCTTACTCCGATGCTGCACTTCGTTGGGGTGCAAAAGGGTTTTCAGTTTACAACCACATGTACATCCCCCGTAATTTTGGTGATCCCGTTCAAAATTTCTGGAACTTAGTAAATGACGCTATTCTTTGCGATGTTTCCGTCGAACGGCAAGTCGAGATCAAAGGACCAGATGCTGCAAAGTTCGTTCAGTACATTTGCTGCCGCGATCTATCCAAATGTCAGATTGGACAATGCAAGTATGTCTTAATTACAGACCAAAAGGGAGGAATCATAAACGATCCGATCCTTTTAAAATTGGGAGAAAATCATTTTTGGTTATCAATCGCAGACAGTGATGTCCTGCTCTGGGCACGCGGGGTATTGGTAAATTCAAATATGGATCTCGAGATATCAGAGCCAGATGTTTCACCATTGCAACTGCAAGGACCAAAATCACGCAAAATTCTTCAAGCAGCTTTTGGCGATGCGCCAGCAGAACTTAAGTACTATCATTTTATGGAGTATGTCTGGGACGGAATTCCACTTATAATTTCGCGGACAGGTTGGTCCAGCGAGCTGGGCTATGAAATTTATTTACGTGACGGCTCCCAAGGCGATCGGCTTTGGGAGCATTTAATGGCTGTTGGCGCACCTCTAGGGTTAAAACCTGGCCACACGTCAAGTATTCGTAGAATTGAAGCAGGTATGTTATCATATCAAGCCGACATGACCCTAGAGAACAACCCCTATGAACTTGGCTTGGAACGTCTTGTTGATCTTGATATTGATACTGATTTTGTAAGCAAGTCAGCGCTTCACAAAATTAAAAAGATAGGCGTTGTCAAAAAACTTGTAGGTTTAGAAATTGATGGCGATCCGCTTGTTGGTTCTAATGACTTCTATTGGCCTGTTTTAAAAAATGACAAAAAAGTTGGCATGATAACTTCTGCGATCTATTCGCCTAGATTGAAAAAAAATATTGCACTGGCGATGATAGGTGTCGAAGGTATAAAATTAAATGCCGCTCTTAAAGTCGTGAATTCTAACGATGTACGCGCCTGTCACTTCACCTCGATACCATTCTACGATCCCAAAAAATTACTCGCTTCAAAGAGTTGATATACGTTTCAGGCAACAATTATTGTTCGCTGAAATAACTCATAATTCAGTGTTATTTCTAATACTTAAAATTTCACAAACAGAACAGTTCTTGTGATCGATATAGATTTGAATGAACATCGAATTCCCTTTAATAGCGCGTGTTTTTTAGAACATACATGATGGCTGCCATGCGCTTTTTATTTATAAATGAATTAAAAAGTTTAACTGATAGCCATTTTAAAAAAGTGACCCTTGTTCAGCAGTCTCCGAATTCGTTTTACGTCCACTACGAACTCCAGGTAAGCTAAATTTACCATCACTAAGTTCTATCTCTAAATCTTTAGCACTCTTTACCTCAGACTGAGTTGTTAAAATTTTTCCTCCACCGCGCACTACAGCATAACCACGAGAAAGCGTCGCTTTGTAACTAAGTGTTTCGCAGAGACGGCCCACGGTCTCAATTTGCTGACGTCGCAATTCAAACTGGCGTATTATGGCAAATTGCAAACGCTCAATTAAAATCTTTAATTGCTGGTTCGCCAGATCCTTTTTTTCTGTAAGTTTGTATAACTTCAGACGGTTAATACGCACTTCTAGATGCTCCCTTTTACTCTTTGTTATAAGACCAAGGGACAAATCCAACCTTGCATTCGATGCTTCCAGTCTTTGCAAATCTTTTTCCATCTGGCGCATTAAAACTATAGGTTTCAGACTGCCTCCAATATTTGCTAACCTGACTTTGCGAAGTTGAACGCCTCCCATCAGAGCAGGCCCAAGTCGATCAGTTAATATGTCCAAGCGTTGGCGCGGCAACTCAATCAACGCATCAGGCCTCGGTAAAGCCCTACCTAAATCTGACAAACGTTGCCCACGACTTTGTAAACAGCCACTTAGTGCACTTATCATGCGCGCGCCTACGTCTTCAGTCCACGCCAGTAACTCGTGACGTACAGGCACCGCCAATTCTGCGGCCGCAGTAGGCGTTGGGGCACGTTTATCCGATACAAAATCAATCAATGTAGTATCAGTCTCGTGACCCACTGCGGAAATTAGAGGAATATTAGATGCAGCAGCGGCCCGAACTACAATCTCCTCATTGAAACCCCATAAATCTTCAACAGATCCCCCTCCACGGGCTACGATCAACAAATTTGGCCGCGGAATTGCTCCATCAGGAGGCAGAACATTAAAACCTGCAATACCTCGCGCGACCTCTGGTGCACACTTGCCCCCTTGAACGGCCACTGGCCAAATTAGAACTTTACGAGGAAATCGATCACGCAACCGATGCAAAATATCTCGGATAACGGCGCCAGAGGGTGAAGTTATTACTCCAATGACATCTGGCAAATAAGGTAAAGCTTTTTTACGTTCTGTTTTAAAGAGACCTTCAGCCTGAAATAGAAACTTTCGTTTTTCTAATAAGGCCATTAACGCACCCACACCTGCAGGTTGAATGTCTTCAATTATTATTTGATATTTAGACTGCCCTGGGAAAGTGGTCAGACGGCCCGTTGCAACAACTTCCATACCCTCTTCAGGTTGGGTTTGCATGTGGCTCGCCACCCCTTTCCACAAAATTCCTGAAATTACTGATCGGTCATCCTTCAAATCCAAATAAACATGGCCAGAGCGCGGACGGCTAACACGACCGACTTCTCCTCGAATCTTTACATACGAAAACTCGCCCTCAATTAGCCGCTTCACCGCCGTAGAGATATCTGAGACACTGAATTCTGGAGCATTCAACCCATCTGAGGGATCGTCAATCAGGTTCATTTCAATTCCTTGTGTATGGCCACGCTCCAGCTTAGAACGTTGTGGCATAAAGGCCAAGGAGTGCTAGTCCATGAATATTCTAATTCTCGGTGGAGGAGGGCGTGAACATTCGCTGGCATGGGCTGTTCTGCAAAATCCTAAATGTGATCGACTTGTAGTGGCACCTGGAAACGCAGGCATTGCTGCAATTGCAGATTGTGCAACGCTCGACATACTTGACGCTGTCGCCGTAATAAACTTTGTGGAACAAGAAGCCATCGATTTTGTTATTATCGGCCCGGAAGCGCCACTAGTTGCGGGGATTGGTGACCGATTAAGAGATGCCGGTGTCCTAGTCTTTGGCCCCAGTAAAGCCGCTGCAGAACTAGAAGCATCAAAGGCTTTTACGAAGGCTATCTGTACTGCAGTTGGCGCACCCACTGCTGCCTATAGTCATTTCACAAATGCGTTGGAGGCAAAGGCTTATGCACAAACCACTTCTACTCCTATCGTGGTAAAAGCAGATGGTCTTGCGGCTGGCAAAGGAGTGATCATTGCTGACACTATTGCCGAGGCAGAAACCGCGATTGATTACATGTTTGACGGAGCATTAGGCAGCGCTGGCGCAGAAGTGGTCATTGAAGAATTTATGACTGGCGAAGAGGCTTCTTTCTTTGTTCTATGTGATGGCAAAGATGTTTTACCTATTGGCACCGCCCAAGATCATAAACGGGTCGGAGAAGCTGACACGGGTCCTAATACTGGTGGTATGGGCGCTTACTCACCCGCACCAGCATTAACTGATGAAGTCGCAGAACGCGCCATGGCAGAAATAATTCGCCCTACAGTGGCTGAAATGGCACGACGTGGAATACCATATCAGGGTGTTCTTTATGCTGGTTTGATGATTGAGAAAGGCGTTCCACGTTTAGTTGAATACAATGTCCGCTTTGGCGACCCTGAGTGTCAGGTTTTAATGATGCGCTTAGGCGCTCAAGCTTTAGATTTGATGCAAGCAACTGCGGAGAACCGTTTGGCGCAAGCCCAAGTAAATTGGGCTAGTGATAACGCCATTACTGTTGTGATGGCAGCAAATGGCTACCCAGGTAATTATGCAAAAGGTGAGACAATACATGGCTTAGAAACATTGCCCGAAACTAGCAACCAAATGATTTTCCATGCTGGCACTGCACTAAAAGAAGGGAAAATTACGACGTCGGGTGGTCGAGTTCTTAACATAACAGCACGCGCAGCCGAATTAGCAGAAGCAGCGCAGCTTGCCTATGAATTGATTGGACGGATTGATTATCCTGCCGGGTTTTACCGAAGGGACATAGGTTGGCGTGCACTAGCACCTTCCAAGATATAATTATTCAGCTGGCAATTTAACCCACAGTTCCAAGTAAAATCCAAAATCAAAATTGTGAGTTGCCTCCCTATTACTTCATACAAAGTTAATAATTTTGTTGCGGCTTGGAATAATGGAATAAGCCCCCAGAAAACAAAAAACAAACTGTAGAAACTTTACCTCTATATGGTAACTCTGGTTTATCAACAATTGACCACTGGTGTTTCCAGCGAAACCTTGTGATGAAAAAGTTTGGCGGCTCCGTTTAGTAAATCTTTTGGGTAAAAGGAATTTGCTCAATAAAAGGATTTCAAATCTAGACAAGTGGCGCCACTGATAGCAGGCTGGGCGCCACCGCTCCAAATCAGATCTGCTTTTCAGGCATCTGAACAACAAGACCATCCATTGCATCACTAACCTTCAACTGACAAGTCAAACGCGAGCGTATTTCGTCTGGCTCATAAGCAAAATCAAGCATATCAATTTCCATGTCATCTTTGGCTGGCAACCTCTCAACCCAATCTAAATGAACATATACGTGGCAGGTTGAGCATGCACAGGCACCACCACAATCCGCCTCAATACCGGGAATATTATTATCTCTTGCGCCTTCCATGACCGTAAGCCCATTAGCTACGTCCACAACATGTTCTGTTCCACCATGTTCGATATAGGTAATTTTGGCCATCTAACGCTCCCTTTTTTCTTTCATCTCGATGTTTTAACCGCCTCTTTTTCAACTCACCAGTCCCTTTTTTATCAAAGCTTTTGATCTCTTGCTATACACACCAAATGTTCTATATTTGTTCCTATGGAATTTCATCAATCTTTACCAAAAAATTCTAAAAATTGGCCTCATCCTCCTTCTTGTTTGCGGGCGTGCGATTTAAATTTCCCACCTAATCATGTATTAATAACCGTTGCAGGTCTCGTGATTCTACGGCAGCGCCCAGGGACCGCAAAAGGTGTCATTTTTCTCACTCTTGAAGATGAAACAGGCGCCGTCAACGTTATTGTATGGCAGCATATCTATGAACGGTTTCGCCGGCCTGTGATTGCAGGACGTATGTTGCGTATCACTGGCCGCCTTCAACGCGTCCATGATGTCACCCATATTCTGGCTGAGAAAATCGAGGACATCTCGGATATGCTTGACCACCTAATCACCATAGAGACTGATAATAACGAAATAGGAAAAGACATATAAACACAAATTTATTTGGCTTTTACTAAAAGATCGCACCCAACAAACAATCTAACGTAACTCTACCTTATCCGTTCAACCGTTTATAAATTATTTAATTAAAAAAGGCGCCCCTAAACTGAGGCGCCTTTTTCTCAATATGAAAAACGTTATTCGGATAAATTCAGTGCAACAAATCTTGGATCACCTGCGCGACGGACCAAAAGTAATAGTGATTTGCGTCCAGCTTCTTTAACCTCTTCCAAGCGCGCCTCAAAATCAGGAATTGAGATGATTTTTTGCTGACCAGCCTCAGTAATCACGTCCCCAGCACGCAAACCTTTTTCAAATGCTTCCGACATTTCATCCACGTCTCCTACAGCAAGGCCTTCTTGTTCTGGGCTCATACCCAATTGCTCACGCAATTCATCAGTTAAACCACTTAATGTGAGGCCAAGGATCTCTTTAGTTTCAGGCTCTTGCTCATCATCCGGAATTGCCGCAACTGCAGGTACAGCACCTTCAGCCTCTTCACGACGACCAAGCGTGACGCGCAATGTTACAGTTTCTCCTGCGCGAAATACTACAACACGAACTGTTTCACCTACAGGGCTATAACCTACCTGACGAACGAGTCCACGAGTGTCTTCTACATCTACACCAGCAAAACTAATAATAACGTCACCATCTTCCATACCTGCTTCTTTCGCAGGTCCCTCCGGTACAGAAGTCACCAAAGCGCCCAAAACAGGTTCAAGACCTATAGCCTCGGCTATGTCGTCGGTCACATCTTGAATGCGAACACCCAACCAGCCACGACGTGTCTCACCAAATTCCTGAAGCTGGTCGACTACATTCTGTACGACATTAGCTGCCATAGAAAACCCGATCCCAATCGAACCGCCATTTGGCGACAAGATTGCTGTGTTAACGCCAATGACTTCACCATCCATGTTAAACAACGGGCCGCCTGAATTTCCCCGGTTAATTGCTGCATCAGTTTGAATATAGTCATCGTATGAACCGCTTAGAGCACGGTTGCGCGCAGACACAATTCCAGCAGAGACCGAAAAACCTTGACCTAATGGGTTACCCATAGCAATCACCCAGTCACCAACATTTGCAGTATCACTGTCTCCAAAAGGAACAAACGGTAATGCCTTTTCTGCTTCAACCTTAAGCAAGGCGATATCAGTTTTGGCGTCTGTACCAATTACCGTGGCCTTGAGTTCCGAACCATTGAAAAACTCAATTAAAATCTCATCGGCGCCTTCGATTACGTGGTTGTTGGTAACAACATAACCGTCCTCAGAAATAACAAACCCTGACCCCAGCGCCGACGATCGACGAGGACGATTACCATTTTCGTTATTGTTTCGATCCTGAAATTCCCGAAAAAAATCTTCAAATGGTGAACCCTCTGGAACGATACCTTGAGGAGCGGTACGGCCTTCTACCAGAGTTGACGTTGTAATGTTTACGACTGAGGGGCTAATCTTTTCAGCTAAAGGAGCAAGACTTTCAGGTCGAGCAAATGAACTAAGCGTTTGCAAAACAATAAAAGTAATAAATAGTGCACCCAGCGAAAACGCGCGCACAAAATTTATATTGGGAAAGTGATTCACTTGAGCTTCTGCCTGTCTGTTCATCAGGTATCTCCTGCAGCTTCTTATCAGCCAGAATGGCTGATATATGGGTTTGTGGTTTTTATATTGTATAGATTAAGACTTCTCTTACTAAATTAAAGATGGTTCCTGCACACGGGCTTTCAACTCCATGTTACCAAACCGTGAATAGCAGAGGTAAAATGTTACAGCCCAATAAAAAAAGCCAACCAAAGAAAAATTAATCCAGACACAAGAATTAAAGCGCCAAATTGACGTTTTGCGGTTTGGGGCAGGCTTCTCAGTATCTCTAATACTTTTTCAACATGCGATGGGGCCAACATATAAGTTAGCCCCTCCACAATCATTACAAGCCCAAAAGCAAGCAGTATCCACGCCATCACTCACCTACAGAGCTGCGTCTACCATTATCTGAACCCAAAAAGTCAAAAAATTCGCTATCGGGAGACATTACCATTGTTGAGTTTTTCCCTTGAAGCGCTCGCTCATACGCTGTCAACGAACGATAGAATTCAAAAAACTCTGAATCCTTACTGAAAGCTTCAGCAAAAATTGCATTACGGCGCGCATCAGCTTCACCACGAACAATTTCAGCCTGCCTCTCAGCATCGGAGACTAGCTCAACCACCGTTCGATCTGCCTGAGCACGAACCCTTTGAGCAGCTTCGTTACCACGAGCACGTTCATCAGTCGCCTCACGCTCACGTTCTGCACGCATCCGTTGGAAAGTAGCATCGAGGTTTTCCGTTGGTAAGTCAGTCCTTTTGAGACGAACATCAATAACCTCGACACCCAACGACCGCGCTGAAGCGATTGCTGCGTTTCGAATGCGAAGCATTAATGCTGCGCGATCCGAACTAAGGATATCGTTGGATGATACCGAGCCCAACACCTCGCGCAGTTCAGCACGCAGAATCGAGTCCAGCCTATTTTCAGCTGTTGCAATACCGCCAACACCAACGGCCTGACGGAACTGTTCTATGTCTACTATTCTGTAGCGAGCAAACGCATCAACAACTAGACGTCGGTCATCCAGCGGGGTAATTTCCAGCGGATCGATATCACGACTCAGAATACGATCATCATAACGAACAACTTCTTGTATAACAGGTATTTTGAACGCCAGCCCTGGCTCTTCTTTCACATCTACAACTCGTCCAAACTGTAATACCAGTGCCTTTTCGCGCTCATCAACAATAAAAAGCGAAGACAATGCGACAGCTATCAGAACGACAATTATCGGTAATATAAATGTTGCTCGGCGCATTAGTTTTTACCCCCACGGCGAAGTTCATTTAGCGGTAGATACGGAACGATACCCTGCCCCTCACCACCTGCGGACTGATCAAGAATTATTTTATCCATTTGACCCAATACATTTTCCATTGTCTCGAGATAAAGACGCTTTCGCGTTACGTCTGGAGCTTTTTCGTATTCCGCAAGAACAGCAGAAAATCGTGACGCTTCACCCTCGGCTTGGTTCACTTGTTGGGCGCGGTAACCCTCGGCTTCTTCGAGTAATTGCGCCGCCTGACCGCGGGCTTCAGCTAAGACTTTGTTTGCGTAAGCATCAGCAACATTCTGTAACCGATCACGTTCTTGCTCAGCCGCTTGTACATCTCGGAATGCATCAATTACAGACTGTGGTGGATCAGCCTTGTCAAAATTGACACGTATAACATTTACGCCACTGCCATAACTATCCAGTGTAGACTGGATCAGATCCTGTAAACGTCCCGCGATTGCCCCCCTATCCCTGTTTAAAATCGGTGCTAACTCTGACTGGGCAATAATTTCACGCATAGCGGATTCAGACACGGCACGGATTGTTGGGCGAGGGTCTCGCAAATTAAATAGAAATTGTTCTGGATCATCAATATTCCACACTACCTGGAAATCAATATCAACTATGTTTTCATCGCCAGTTAACATTAAACCTGCATCACTGCCCGCCCGGCCAACGCCAATATCCTCTGTACGTTCGCTAGTAACCGCAATCACTTCTGCAGTAACAAACGGCCATGGTGCAAAATTAAGCCCTGGGTTTCCTACGGACAAAAATTTTCCAAGAAATAATTCAACAGACTGCTCCTCAGGCTTGACAGTGTAGAAAGACGTGAAAACCCACACGACAACAGCAGCTACAATGCCAAGCACTATAGAACCTCGTGGTAAACCCTGACGACCACCGTCTCCAGCGCCACGGCCACCACCACCACCGCTACGACCGCCCATAAGGACCCGCAGTTGTTCCTGTCCTTTTTTAACAAGTTCATCAATCTCAGGTATTTGGGGGCCCTCTTCGCCCTTGTTCCGTCCACCATTTCCTTGGTCGGAACCAGTGTGACCGTTTCCACGGCCATCATCATCTCCGCCTGCACCTCCGCCGCCGCCCCAGGGGCCGCCTTTATTACCAGCCATTTGGTACTGTTCTCCTATTGCCGCACAAATCTTGCGCTGTTAATTGTGAATTGTGTTTTTCATTTAGAATTTCAAGCTACCCGCGTTGGCGATTTCATAGTGACTATTTCTTCAGACATTGTTGGATGAACCGCAATAGTACGATCAAAATCTTCTTTTGTTGCACCCATATTGATTGCAATGCCAGCCATTTGGATCATTTCTCCTGCATTTGGTGCGACTATGTGACAACCCAAAACCTTCCGTGTGGCCACACTTACCACCAGTTTCATCATAGCTCGGTCTGATTTACCTGCGAATGCAGTCTGCATTGGTCGGAACGTCGTAGTATACACCTCAACTTTTTCACGCGTACTCGCAATTTCTTCGCTTAGGCCAATAGTACCTATTTCAGGCTGAGTAAAAACGGCCGAAGGGATAAGTTTATGATTTACTGCAGTTGGTTTACCTTTAAATACTGTGTCGACAAAAGCCATACCTTCCCTAATCGCAACTGGGGTTAAATTTATTCTGTTAGTAACATCACCAATGGCATAGATTGTTTCATTTTTTGTTTGCGAAAGTGCATCCACAACTACCTCACCTCGTTCGCCTAACTCTACCCCAAGGGCTTCAATACCCAAATTTTTACTATTGGGATTGCGACCTGTAGCAAACAAAACAATATCAAATTCTTGCGTTATACCTTTAGTCGATTTAACACAAATCGGGAATTGCTGACAATCCTTTCCTGCCGACGAGTACCCACCAATTATTTCAGCAGCTGCACCCACAGCAGTTACTGTATCCTTTGCTTCCACTCCGGTACTGTCGTCGTTAACAGGCCCCATCTCTGAAATATTGGTGTCAAGGTGCAGATTAATTCCATTTTCGATCATAGATTCGGCAACTATGCCCCGCGCCTCATTGTCAAATCCACGGAGGATTTGATTGCCTCTATAGTATTGAGTAACCTCAACGCCCAAACCATTAAATATGCAGGCAAACTCACAAGCAATATAGCCACCACCTACAATCAAAATAGATTTTGGCAATTTTTTGAGATTAAAAATATCATCACTTACAATTCCAAATTCTGCATTCGGTATTTCGGGACGTGCTGGTTTTCCACCAGTGGCTATTAGAATAGTCTTGGCAGTTTTAATTTCACCAGTAGACAGCTCAATTGTGTTAGGACTTTTTACGCAGGCACGCGCATCAAAAGTTTCGACTCCAGAATTCTTTAGCAGTTGTCGATATATTATTTCGAGCCTGCTCAATTCACTATTGAGATTACTGCGGAATACGGACCAGTCAAAATTACTAGTCTCACAATCCCAGCCATAGCCCTTTGCTAAAGATGGGATCGAAGAAAATTCACTGGCAAAAACCATCAATTTTTTAGGTACACAGCCACGTATTACACAAGTGCCTCCGTAACGATCCTCTTCAGCCAAAGCGACACGTACGCCTACATCACTAGCCGCTACACGTGCTGCGCGCACTCCTCCAGATCCACCACCGATAACGAATAGGTCGTAATCATAAGTTTTCATTTAATAACCTTTTCGCTTGCTGCTGTGCATATTTCACATGGATTACTGAAAAACTAGTCCTTGTTAAACACAGCCTAGTTCCGGTCAGCAGCCAATCTGATAATCAATCACAATTTTTAAAAGCGATACTGAACCCTTTTTAATTAGAGAATAGTATTGAGTACTTGATCACGACAGTTAAGTAATTAGACGAAACCTTTAGAACCGTCGGGGCTGCACTGTGATTTGAGAAATTAAATCAGATATTACGGCTCGGCAAACACGGCTAGTGCATCTTTATTTCTTTTCGATATCGCGAACTTCTACACCACCATCGCCAAACCCAACTATAACTGTGTCGCAAGTATCAACAAACAAACCGCTTTCCACAACACCTGGCACTTGGTTCAATAATGACGCCAACTGACGCGGCTCAGGAATGCGATGTAAATGCAAATCAATAATATGATTGCCCTCATCTGTTCTGTAGTTCTGATCTCCATTCATCCGCAGAATAGAATTTTGCTCCTCAAAACCCAATGTAATTAACACCTGTTCGACCAGTTTCTTTGTAGTTTCCCAACCAAAAGGAATTAACTCAACAGGCAAAGGAAAAGCACCCAGACATTCAACTTTTTTGTGACTGTCTGCAATAACTACCATTCGATCACTAGCAGTCGCTACAATCTTCTCCCATAAAAGAGCTCCGCCACCACCCTTAATTAAATGGCCATCACCATCAAATTCGTCCGCACCGTCAATGGTAAGGTCAAGCCATTTGGCTTCATTAAGTGAGATAACGTCAATCCCAACCTCACGAGCCAAAGTAGCAGTGCGTGCAGACGTTGGTACACATTTGATCTGTAAACCTGTATCACACACTCTCTCACCAAGGCATCGAACGAGCCAAGCCGCAGTTGATCCAGTCCCAAGGCCAACCTGCATCCCATTTTCTACAATGTCCGCTGCGCGTCGCGCAGCGGCAAATTTTGCAGTATCGATCGGTGATAATTCTCCAGTCATTTCAGCGCTTCCTAAATCTAATATTTCATGCAAACGATGATGTCTGGATTTATTATAAGCCACCTGAGGGCTTTCCAACAGCAGTAAACGCGCAATATAATTCGTTCATCGCAATGGCTACCGAGCAAGCCCAGCTTATTGGAGGGTCAGTCACATGCCAAGCAGTCAAACCCAACTACGACATTGCCTCGTTTAATGAAACCTTCGAGCCGAATGGCAGTGTAGAACCAGTTCTCATAGCAGGCACAGGTCTATGGTCAGCCTGTGTCGGTGCTAATTGGATCTTAAAATTTGATGCTATCCAACCACATTATCCAGCCCCATTAACTTCAAAATTCCTACGCGTATTTATCAGCTTCACATCGGTTCAGTTTGAAAATTATATAATTGTAGAAACTGGTGATTGTATCGAGTTCAACAGTCGGCTCACTGAAGTTAATTCAACCAAAACTTTTACTTGAACAAAACCACTTATTCAGTGATGTTATTTTATTTTTCATTCATGAAACTACCGTCATTGTACTCACAGCTGAGTTGGATTTAATGTCTGATTAATAACCGTTAACAAGGTCGAAAAGCTAGAATTGCCCCAACCAGAGGATTCTTATTGCTCTATGTTCTTATCCGTTTTCGAAATGTTTAAAATAGGTATTGGTCCATCTTCATCTCATACAATGGGGCCGATGATTGCTGCAGCGCGTTTTTTGGACATGATGCGTAATTCGCCCTTTAATTTTTTTGGAATCAAAGTTTCTCTACACGGCAGCTTTGCTTTTACCGGTGCCGGTCACGCTACTGACAGAGCAATAATACTTGGGCTAGCGGGATTTCTACCCGAGACTTACGACCTTATCAAAGCCGAAGCAGCGCTAAGTTCAATAGCAGAGACTAATACTGTGAATCCAGAAGGCTTGGGAGAGTTAAGGTTTGATCCTATTTCTGATCTTGTTTTTGACTACGAAATGCCACTATCCGGGCATGCCAATGGCATGATCCTAATGGCAACCGACGCTCAGGGTGACGTTACACTGCGACAAACTTTTTATTCAATTGGCGGTGGATTCGTTGTGACAGAAGAAGAATTAGCCGCAGGCGTCGCCACTAATGAAGGAGCACCGGTTCCTTATCCATTCAAATCTGCGGCAGAAATGCTTGAAATGGCAGAAATTTCCAACCAAAGCATAGCCCAGATGAAAAGAGCCAATGAAACGGCGAGGGGCGGGCATGACAATCTGAAGTCAGGCACAAAACGCATATGGCAGGTAATGCGTGACTGCATGGACCGGGGTTTAACAACTGATGGGATTTTACCAGGAGGTCTCTGTGTCAAACGGAGGGCCAAAGCAATTCATGACAAACTTCTTGCAGAACGGGGTATGAATTTAACTGCCCCGCATACAATCAATGACTGGATGAGCGTTTATGCAATGGCGGTGAACGAGGAAAATGCTGCAGGCGGTCAAGTCGTAACTGCGCCAACAAATGGGGCTGCGGGCGTTTTACCTGCAACACTTAGGTATTATCTGGATCATGTCCCTGGCGCATCAGAAGCTTACATTGAGGACTTTTTATTGACCGCTGCTGCAATAGGTGGTCTTGTCAAATACAATGCATCAATTTCTGGAGCAGAAGCAGGATGTCAGGCAGAAGTTGGCAGTGCTGCGGCTATGTCTGCTGCCGGGCTTTGCGCCGTATTGGGCGGCACACCAAAACAAATCGAGAATGCGGCTGAAATTGCATTAGAACACCACCTCGGTATGACCTGCGATCCTGTACGTGGCCTAGTTCAAGTTCCATGCATAGAACGCAACGGGCTTGGAGCAATCAAAGCCGTCTCAGCAGCTAGTTTAGCCCTACGCGGAGACGGCGATCACTTTGTACCACTCGATGCTTGCATTGAAACAATGCGGCAGACTGGTGAAGACATGAGCAACAAGTATAAAGAAACAGCATTAGGTGGACTGGCCGTTAATGTTCCGAATTGTTAAGCTACAGACGGTTAGATTCGTATTTTAGGCAATTTTATTTTTCCTTGATCACAATTTTACTGTACAAAAAATCACCAGAATCCTTGCAATAAGAAGAAATCACATTTGTATTTTCGAAGCACCAATCAAGCCTATTAGAAATGCAACACATTGTTATCAGTCCTGCGCTAAAAGACTAAGTATCAGGAAAAATTTATTTATTTATAAGCATTTGACTTTCAGATCAGTTTCACTGGAACTCAATAAAATTCCTGTGAGATATAATACTTAAATTAACCCATTAAAAAACTAGTTTTGAGTAATTTATAGTTTACGAGTAATATAACTTGGTTGATTAAAAAATAGGGTTGCTCATGCGCATTCGAAATATCCTCCTCATATTGCTGGGAGTACAGCTCTGTCTAGTTGGTGGGTTGATACTTACCGCATTACAAATGCAGGCAACGCAAACCTTGACTGAGAATGCAGAGCAACAGCGCTTAACTTCATTGTTGCTTGCCGATGAATTACGTCAATCCTCAGACGATCTGACGCGCTTTGCCCGCACCTATGTCACAACGGGTGATGACCGCTATGAAGATTACTTCAATCAAGTACTTGCAATTCGTAATGGGGACGTTCGGCGTCCTGACGGATATGAAGGGATCTACTGGGATATAGTAGTCGCAGATTCTGATTACAAAATTTCCTTGGGACAGCAAATTTCTCTGCGAGATCGTATGCTCGCTGCTGGTTTCACCAATAAGGAATTTGACAAACTTTCCGAATCGCAAAGCATGTCTGATGCACTCGTCCGTCTAGAGTCTGTTGCTATTAATGCGATGAAGGGTCGTTACGATGATGGAACAGGAACATTTGGCCTGACCGGCGTTCCTGATCCTCAACGCGCAGTTAAGCTTTTGCACGGTCCCAAATACCATACCGCAAAAGCAAAAATCATGAAACCGATCGCCGAGTTCATGGCTATGATCGACACCCGCACGACGAATAAAGTCGCTGGCCTGAATGAGCTATCCAGAGACCTAGAGCAATTCAACGTAATCCTAGCAGTGACACTCCTACTTACCACACTTGTCTCTCTTCTGCTTATCCGCAGTCGCGTGCTTCGTCCTATTGAGGCAATGGTAGCCACTGCGACAAAAGTCTCCGCCGGCGAACTGACAGCCCGCGCACCGGTTCAACGCTCCGGAGAGATAGCCACTTTTGGAAATGCATTTAATGAAATGGTCGCATCCGTTGAAAATCATGTAAGCGATCTTAACGCTGTACAAGAAGAACTACATTCAAAAGCAGAAAACCTTAAAGAGGAGAAACATCGCAGCGAGAAGCTACTTCTTAACATCCTACCTGCCCAAATTGCGGAACGTCTGAAAGGTGGTGAGACCGACATAGCTGACTCTTTCCCAGAGGTCTCGGTTCTATTCAGCGACATTGTCGGTTTTACCGAGATGAGTGCTCGCATCGGGGCCCGACAAGTCGTTGATACTCTCAACGAGGTGTTTGGATTACTTGATAAGTTGGCTCTGAAACATAATGTTGAAAAAATTAAGACTATTGGCGACTGTTACATGGTAGTAGCTGGAGTGCCCGACCGTAGCCCAACTCATGCTCAGCAGATTGCAGAGTTCGCCCTAGACATGCAAATTGCGCTGTCAGATTACGCTATATCCTCTGGTCGTGATATAACTATGCGGACAGGAATTCATACTGGCACGGCGGTAGCAGGTATCGTTGGAACCTCAAAATTCGCCTATGACCTATGGGGCGATGTTGTTAATGTCGCCAGTCGAATGGAGGCCACCAGCGAACCAGGCCAAATTCACGTATCTAGCGCAGTAAAAATCCGGCTAGAGGATGATTATATATTCGAAGAACGCGGTGCAACCACACTGAAAGGAAAAGGGGAATTGAACACATTTTATCTCACAGACCGCCGGACGGCTAATCATTGAGCAAGAGCACTTGATATAAAATATATAATAAATTCCTTAAAGCATTCTAATTCCATTTTTCTGGTTCTAGCGATTGCAATAGTACCCGAATAACCTCTTCAAGTCGTTTCCGAGGCACCATAATGAGCATGGCAGGTCTATCCATGGTTAACCTTATAGGTCCTGAAGCCACATTTGATGTACCAATCTTATCCATTGGATCAAAACACAGGCCGTCAATTTCCCAATTTAAGCCTGTAGATGTACCAGCTACCGGAGCCATTGGAAAGAGTGAAACAACATCTCCCTTCGACAAAGGTAAAGTTACACCGGGAGGACATAGAAATGTCAGTTCTGTTTCGCCAATCATTACACAGGGATTCTGTGGATATTTTACAAGCACATTCAGCGCGGCTAACTGATGGTCTATCCGCCCACCCGTAAAACCGATAGCTATAACTAAAGGAGCAGATATGTAGCGCATCGCTTTATCAAAATCGGTACTGTCTTGCTCTGAAATATGAATGCGACGTTCAACTGGCACTTGCGATAAACATTGACCTATTGAATCAAAATCACCAATCACTGCCGCTAGTTCTACCCCTGCTTCGAGAGCCAACTTTGCTCCTCCATCTGCAGCGATACAGGTAGGCGCGTATGTCATTGCCTCCAAAAGATCTTGCAAAGACGCCACTCCCCCCCCCACTAAGGTCAAAGGCATAGAACTGGTGAAACCCGGATGTATCATACCATTATGATGCAATTCTTAAGGGCTGATAACAATGCCATTTTAAAGTGATGCTCCGCGTTACTTTTAGCTTTAATGGTGTGCCTAGAACTTGCACAGATAATTAGATTATAAGACAGTCAGTTATCAGTGATTAGTTCAATTAAATTTCTAGCCGCTGTCCGTAGCGTTTATTTGTTTGAGTTTTCAAGTGCAAAAAATTATTGTTTTGCTTTAATTAACATCACTAAAAATAGGGTGACACTACCAAAAAATGTAGATGATAACGATATCGTTTCACTCCGAGTAAGTTAAGCAAGAATAATATCATGATGACAAAAAGATGCAGATCGCAAAACACATCCTGAAATGGCTAGCTAAAGGAAATTTTTTCTTAAACCATATTTAAAGCATTTACTTAATTAATGAGGGCTCTTTAAGTTGGGGGATCACCTAAAAGGTTTAATAATTACTACTATTGGTGTTCTCCTAGTGGTTCCAGATTCTTTATTTGTAAGACTCATTCATGCTGAACCTATGGTTACTGCGTTCTGGCGTAGCATAACTTCTGGATTTTTAATTTTATGTTTTATTATTTTGTTTCAGGGGCTAAACGGATTTAGGGTTGTTTTAAACACAAGATGGTATGGTCTTCTTTATATCGTATTAATTGGAACAACTGCCCCTGCTTTTGTACTGGCTGTAACATATACGAGTGTGGCAAACGTAGTCTTTATATTTGCATCTATGCCAGTTTTTGCAGCATTATTTAGCCGCATTCTATTAGGTGAACATATTCACAAAAGAATGGTCTTAACAATGTCAGCCGTAATATTTGGTCTGGCAATAATAGCTTATGGTTCAGGGTTTTCACAAATAGCGTCTTGGAAAGGCGATCTTTGGGCTCTCTATGTTTCTGGAGCTTTTGCAGCTGCATTAACCACTGTTCGCTTGGTTAAATCTACTTCCATGATCCCAGCCCTACCATTTGCATATCTTGGTGGCGCAATAATAATGAGTTTATTTACTGAACCATTAAATGCATTCTTCATCCAATGGCCTATAATTTTGGGCCACGGCTTATTCATAGGAGGTGCATCCTGCCTTCTAGCTATAGGTCCAAGATACATCAAATCAGCTGAAGTTTCACTCCTCATATTGTTGGAGTCAGTCCTAGCGCCAATCCTTGTATGGGCAGTCATAGGCGAAGATCCCGGCTACTGGACAATAATTGGAGGTTTAGTCGTAATTACTTCTCTAATTTTCTCCAACCTATATGTTTTGGCTGAGCAAAAACTTTCTTAATCCGGATAACCTTTCAGTAACCATTGTAAAAAGGGGAAGTCGACAAATATTGATATTAGTTAACTTTAACAGAAAAATTTAAGGTATAATATTGTTAAAGCAGTCAATGCAGCGATTAAGAGCAGCAATATTAACTAATCTAGAAATTAGTATTACCGCTATTCGCGATAATCAGTTCAGCTGTCCTCGGATGAAACATTAGGATCCGATTGACCTATTCCCTTAAAAACAAATTTCAAAGGGAAAGTCCAAATGACTCCTAAAATTACGTACACTAGCACCTCAACCCAAAAGGGCGGTCGGTCAAATATTGCCACTAAACTTACAGCCGCGACAATATAGAGAGGTACGCCAAAAATAAGGACGAGCAACGACAGTCGCTTACGAGATTTGTATTTTAGTACCATTATGTCCTCACAAATCAATCAGCAAATGGGTCACGGACCAAAATTGTGTCTTCTCGCTCCGGAGATGTTGATAGTAGTGCAACTGGACAATCAATCAACTCTTCTACACGCCGAACATATTTGATCGCATTAGCCGGCAAGTCAGCCCAACTTCGGGCACCTTCAGTCGATTCAGACCACCCTGGCATTTCCTCATAAATGGGCATGCACCTTGCTTGTTGATCAGCAGCCGTTGGTAAAAAGTCCAGCAGATTACCATCCAGGTCATACCCCACACAAATTTTTAATGTTGTAAAACCATCCAGCACGTCCAATTTAGTCAGTGAGATGCCGTTCACACCACTCGTCGCGCATGTCTGCCTAACAAGGCAAGCGTCAAACCAACCGCAGCGGCGCTTTCTGCCCGTGGTTGTCCCAAATTCATGACCCCTTTCTCCTAACCGCTGACCATCATCGTCCATCAACTCTGTTGGAAAAGGACCTTCACCAACACGGGTTGTGTAAGCTTTGACAATACCCAAAACAAAATCAATAGCGCCAGGGCCAAGGCCAACCCCTGTAGCGGCTTGCCCGGCAATCACATTGGATGAAGTAACAAAAGGATATGTGCCAAAATCAATGTCAAGTAGAGCACCCTGCGCACCTTCAAAAAGTATGCGTTTTCCTGCCTTTCGGGCCTCTGTCATTACCTTCCAGACTGGAGCAGCGTATTGTAGTATCGAATCAGCAACATCACGCAGACTTGCAATCAAAGCGTCACGATCAACTTTTTCAAGACCAAGCCCACGGCGTAAAGCATCATGATGGATCAATGCACGGTCAACTCGCATTTCCAAAGTTGCATTGTCCGCAAGGTCTGCAACTCGTACTACACGACGACCAACCTTGTCTTCATAACACGGCCCTATCCCCCTTCCAGTTGTCCCAATTTTCGCAACCGAATTCTGAGACTCACGAGCACGATCCAACTCTCCGTGTATTGGCAAAATAAGCGGTGTATTCTCTGCTATCAATAAGGTTTTCGGGGTGATAACAACTCCCTGCTTACGGAGTGTTTCAATCTCAGAAAGCAAATGCCAAGGATCTAAAACTACACCGTTACCAATTACGCTTAATTTGCCACCCCGAACAACCCCAGATGGCAAAGCATGCAGTTTGTAAACCAAACCATCTATCACTAAAGTATGGCCAGCATTATGCCCACCTTGAAAGCGCGCAATGACATCTGCGCGCTCACTTAACCAATCCACTATTTTGCCTTTGCCCTCGTCACCCCATTGCGCGCCGACAACTACAACATTGGCCATATAATGTTCCTTTCATCAGGACTGGCGTCCATATAACGAGGCCAACAGATAAGGCAAACCACAATTTGCATTTCTTTATTGATATGTACCACCAAGTTACTATCATACTCGTTAATCGTAAAAAGCTTGCTAAGCTACCTTTTACAAAAATTAACTGAGGAATTTTTCCTATTACCTTTAACGTCACACCTGTAATTTTTGATGGGCACAATGATGCTCTTTTGCATTTGCATCTAAAAGGTGGCTTATCCGAAACAAAAACTTTTTTAACAGGCCGCGACGGCGCACTTGACCTAGTCAAAGCTAGGGCAGGTGGATTTTCGGGTGGATTTTTCGCCGTGTATATTCCGTCACTAATTGATAAAGAATTTAAAATAGACGAGATGACCAAGGCATTTTACGATTTACCCTTACCAGATGCGATCGATTGGGAAAGCGCGCTCCCAACGGCAATGGCAATTATTGCAATTTTATTTGATCTTGAAAATAAAGATGCACTCAAGGTCTGTCGAAGCGTATCAGATATCCAAAATACTTTAGCCGAGGACAAAATTTCTGCGATTTTGCACCTCGAAGGTGCCGAGGCAATAGACAAAGATTTGCAAACTCTTGAAGTTCTATATCAAGCAGGTTTACGTTCGCTTGGCCCAGTCTGGAGCCGCCCAAACATTTTTGGGCACGGAGTACCTTTTCGCTATCCCAGCAATCCTAATATTGGGCCTGGTCTTACAGAACATGGAATTCGATTGATCAAACGCTGCAACAAATTAGGAATTATGGTTGATGTATCGCATTTGAATGCAGCAGGATTCTGGGATGTTGCAAATCAGTCAGACAGACCCTTAGTAGCTACTCACTCTAACGTTCACGCTATATGCCCGCACTCACGCAACCTTACAGATGATCAACTAACCGCGATAAAAGAAAGCGATGGTATGGTTGGACTAAACTTTGCAGCAGCGTTTTTGCGCGAAGATGGTCGCATGATTGCCGACGTAAAGTTAGACCAAATGCTCCGGCATTTAGATTATCTAATAGAATATCTAGGTGAAGATCGGGTCGGACTAGGCTCTGACTATGACGGAGCAGTTGTACCGACAGATGTTACCACTGTTGCAGATTTGCCAAACTTAAGGAAGGCGATGATAGATCATGGATATGACAATGCACTTATGGTCAAGATTTGCCACAAAAACTGGCTACGCGTTCTTGATAAAACTTGGACAGATTGACAAATTCAAGTAATTTCAGTTTTGTTTAAAGCCTTACTAACAGGGGACAAGACTATGAAAGCATTCAATCGATATTTAACCAACGCAGCGATTGGGCTAGCCATCGGGTTTACCTCCGTCGCAGCTCTTGCTGAGACGCCAGGAAATATGTTGGTCATAGCCAACAGAATTGATGACATCACCACAATTGATCCTGCTCAAAGCTTTGAATTTGCTGGGTCAGACGTAAGTCGCAATATTTACAGCAAGTTAGTCAATTTCGACCCCAAAAACCTGAATGCAGGTTACCAGCCGGACTTAGCGGAGAGCTGGACAGTTTCGGACGATGGTCGCACCATAACCTTTACCATGCGCGACGGTGTAAAGTTCCATTCCGGAAACCAAGTTCGCGCTGAAGATGTGGAGTTTTCATTGCGTCGCGTTGTTACATTAAATAAAACGCCTTCGTTCATTTTAACCCAATTTGGTTTTACTCCAGAAAATATTGACGAAACAATTGTGGCTGACGGTAATACGGTCAGCATTACCACAGACAAACGCTATGCAACTTCGTTTGTTTTAAACTGTCTTACCGCTACCATCGGCGGCATTGTCGACAAAAAAGTGGTAATGGAAAATGAAGTTGATGGCGATCTAGGTAACGCTTGGCTTGCCACAAACTCAGCCGGTTCCGGTCCTTATGTTCTCCAAAGTTGGAAACCTAATGAAAGCGTAACATTAACCAGTAATCCAGCATATTATGGGGGGCCACCAGCTATGGAACGCGTAATAGTTCGTCATGTTCAAGAGAGTGCAACTCAACGCTTAATGCTGGAGCGGGGCGACATCGACGTAGCACGTAATCTAAACCCAGAAGACATTTCAGGCGTAAGTGGCGCGGATGGTATAGCCATTGATAGCGAACTACGAGGCAGGTTGATGTATATTTCAGTCAACCAAAAGCATCCTGAATTATCCAAGCCGGAGGTCCGTCAGGCAATAAAATACTTGGTAGATTATGAAGGTATGCAAAATAGTTTCTTAAATGGCCAATACACTATTCACCAAAACTTCTTACCTAAAACATACCTCGGCGCTGTTGACGAAAACCCATTCAACCTCAACATCGAGAAAGCTAAGGAGCTTTTGACCTCTGCAGGTGTTGGTCCATTTGCAATCGAAGTTGGGGTGCGTGAAGCACAAGAACGAATTGAAATTGTACAATCGCTGCAAAATACTTTTGCCAAAGCAGGGATTACTTTAAATATCACGGTTGGAACTGCCAAAGCGATTTTAGGACGCTATCGCGCCCGTGAATTAGACATGTATATGGGCGCTTGGGGGCCAGATTATCCTGATCCACACACCAATGCTGGTACTTTTGCCTTTAATCCCGTTAATACGGATGAGGCTGGAGCAACCGGTTTGTTGGCATGGCGTAACGCTTGGGATACAGGTGGGCTCACTGCTAAGGTTGAGGCAGCAGTTGTTGAAGGCGACCGCGACGTAAGGGCTCAAATGTATACAGATATTCAGGCAGAATTCCGTGACATCGCTCCTTTTGCCGTTTTGTTCCAAAAAATTGAACAAACAGGTCGTAATGAAGCAGTAAAAAACCTTAATTTGGGCGGTGCTATTACCGCAGTTTCTTACTGGCCCGTGACTAAATAAGTGGAATCGACAGAACAAAATATTGAGGGTCGCCACAGGGCGCCCCTCGAACTCTGGATCCGGGCAACGTTCCTCACGCTTGGATCAATTATTGTCACAATGCTAGGATTAATGTTTGTTACATTTGTCATTGGTCGGGTGATGCCAATTGATCCAGTTCTGGCAATCGTTGGTGAGCAGGCAACAAAAGCAACCTACGATGCGGCATATGAACAGCTTGGTCTGGATCGTCCCATAATCGTACAATTTATATTTTATGTTTGGGACGTAATGCATGGAGACTTTGGAAAATCTTTACTTACCGCTCGTCCAGTAGCTGAGGACATCAAGCGGGTATTCCCCGCAACATTAGAGCTTGCAACAATCGGCCTATTTATCGGAATAGTACTTGGTGTACCTTTAGGTGTTTTTGCTGCTGTCAGACGTGGTTCGTGGATTGATCAAGTGGCTCGTGTAATAGCCTTAGTAGGTTACTCCATGCCAATTTTTTGGCTTGGTTTAATGGGCTTGCTAATTTTCTATGGTATCCTTGGTTGGGTTGGCGGACCTGGTCGTGTGGGCATCTTCTATGTGGACATTGTACCGACTGTAACGGGCATGATCCTTATCGACAGTATTTTAGATCAAAATTGGGAAGTTTTTAAAGATGCCTTGAACCATATTGTACTTCCTGCTTCGCTTCTGGGCTATTACTCACTAGCCTACGTAAGTCGCATGACACGGTCATTTATGCTTGAACAGCTTAGTGCAGAATACATTACGACAGCTCGTGTTAAAGGAATGTCTGAGAGCGCTGTTATTTGGGGCCATGCATTTAAAAATATCCGCGTACAACTTATCACCGTTATTGCTCTTAGCTACGCAAACCTACTGGAGGGATCTGTGCTTACAGAGATAATCTTTAGCTGGCCAGGGATCGGCAGCTACATTACAACAGCCCTGCTATCAGCTGATATGAGCGCAGTTATGGGTGGAACTGTTGTCGTAGGGCTTATCTTCATTCTCCTAAATATTTTTTCAGATCTTTTGTATAAAATCTTCGATCCAAGAGCAAAATGACGTGACAAAAACTCCCGTTGAAACACTCAGGTGGCGCGCATGGTTATTAACAGACACACCAGCCTCCCGTCATCACGCCAAACTATCTGCTTTTTATAAAGGTTGGTTGTCATTCCGTGGCAACACAATGGCAATGGTAGGCCTATGGATCTTAATCTGTCTGATTTTAGCGGCGTTGTTCGCGCCCTTACTTTCTCCACATGATCCGTTTGCACAAAACCTCGGCAATCGTCTACAACCACTGGGCTCAAGTAACCATGTTTTGGGTACTGATAGTTTAGGCCGCGATATTTTAAGTCGCCTAATTTATGGCTCCCGCATTACACTGTATATTGTGGGTTTAGTTGCTTTAATCGCACCCATCACAGGATTGCTAGTTGGCACTGTTGCAGGCTATGTTGGTGGCTGGACAGATCAAATCCTAATGCGCATTACTGACATCTTCCTTGCATTTCCACGTCTTGTTTTGGCACTGGCATTTGTGGCAGCTTTAGGGGCAGGAATTGAAAACGCTGTATTAGCAATATCACTAACGGCATGGCCACCCTATGCCCGCATTGCCCGAGCAGAAACTTTAACAATCCGGTCATCTGACTACATAAGCGCAATTCAGCTACAAGGTGCGGGAGCCTTGCGCATCATAACAAAACATATTTGGCCACTTTGCATATCATCACTTATCGTGCGTGTGACACTTGATATGGCAGGCATTATTCTTGCTGCAGCTGGGCTAGGTTTTTTAGGGCTTGGTGCTCAACCACCAAGCCCAGAGTGGGGTGCAATGATTTCCGAGGGCCGACGATTTATCCTAGATCATTGGTGGGTTGCAGCTGTGCCGGGAATGGCAATTTTCACCGTATCGCTAGCTTTTAATTTGCTAGGTGACGGTTTACGTGACGTATTAGACCCAAAGGATAGTGAAAAATGACACTTTTAGATGTCAAAGACCTTTGGGTAAAATTTCCCACCCATCAAGGGCTTTTTGAAGCTGTGCGCGGGGTGTCTTTTACCTTGGGGCGAGAAAGGTTGGCGATTGTCGGCGAAAGTGGCTCAGGAAAATCTATGACAGGCCGCGCTATCCTCCGCCTTATTCGTCCTCCTGGCGTCGTAACTGCTGATCGAATCTCACTCGAGGGAGTAAATTTACTTCACAAGACGGAACGCGAGATGCGAGATGTTCGGGGCCAAAAGATTTCAATGGTTATGCAAGATCCTAAATTTTCGCTGAATCCGGTAATGACTATTGGCCAACAAATAATAGAGGCCTACCGTCTGCATTCCAATGCTACCAAATCTGAGGCCTATGAAAAATCAATAGAGATGCTGGAAGCTGTATCTATCCGTGATCAAAAAAGAGTAATGCGAGCCTATCCACACGAGATGTCAGGAGGTATGGGCCAACGCATCATGATTGCCATGATGCTGATCCCAGATCCTGAGATCCTAATTGCAGATGAACCAACGTCTGCGTTAGATGTATCGGTACAACGACAGGTTTTATCAATTATCGATTCTTTGGTAAAAGAACGCGGCATGGGATTAATTTTTATCAGCCATGATCTCAACCTTGTTACTGATTTTTGCGATCGTGTTCTAATCATGTACGCTGGTCGCATTGTTGAGGTCTGTGACGCGAAAAACTTACACAAGGCGAAGCACCCATACACTCAGGGGCTTCTGAACTCACTGCCTAAGCTGCACGATCCACAAAAAAGATTGGAAGTACTGAACCGTGATCCTGCATGGTCCACCGTAGCAAGCATAAGTGGGCGCATATAAATATGCTCAAAATTGAAAACCTTAACGTTTGGTTTGGGAGCGGGCGCGACAGAGTAAATGCAGTACAGAACGCTAATTTTGCAGTAAAATCCGGGGCTAGTTTTGGTCTGGTCGGTGAAAGTGGTTCAGGAAAATCCACAATCCTTAGAGCAATCATGGGGCTTACAAAGAATTGGTCTGGCAAAGTTTATGTTGACGGCACTCAAACATCCATCAAAAAACATAATAGTTTTTACAAAACCGTACAAATGGTATTTCAAGATCCCTACGCCTCTCTACATCCTCGTCATTCTGTGGATCAGGTACTGGGTGAAACATTATATTTGCACGGTTTTCAGGATATTGACGCTAGGGTTGTGCACTTACTTGATGATGTCGGGCTGGAAGCGAAGTTCAGATTTCGTTACCCACACCAACTATCAGGCGGACAGCGTCAGCGTGTCGCAATTGCTCGAGCCTTAGCACCAGAACCCAAAGTTTTACTTTTAGATGAACCAACCTCAGCACTAGACGTTTCAGTGCAAGCCGAAATCTTAAATCTTTTAAGTGACTTACGCAGTAGAAACTCATTGACATACATTATGGTTTCGCATGACCTCGCTGTTGTGAGTCATATGTGTGAAAGCTTAGCAGTTATGAAAGACAGTGAAATTGTTGAGATCATGGATGTTTCAACATTGCGGAATTCCAAAGCTTGTCATCCCTATTCGCAACAACTTTTACTTGCTTCAATTTGAACTAAAAATAACGGATGTGACTACTCCCCGCCTTGCAGGACGAGGTTTTATGGCGTTAGTAATAATGTAAAAAGTTTACCACATGCTCCCAATTTCAGCACTGCTACTCAACTCAAGAGCTTTATATTACATATTCCAAAACACCCAATTAGACTACCTCAATAGATTTTACATTCGCAGACACATGGGACATTTTGGTTAATCCGTTTAATGGGATCGCTGGCAGAGCACTGAAATAGGAATTAGGGTTATAAAATAAAAGTGCTCCCAACTGTTATGTTTTTAGTTCAGGAGGATCCAGTATGACTGGAGCGCCGTGCGGCGTTATAAAATGTGCTGCCTCCCAAGCTTTTCGCATTTTGAAAAGCTCCAAAGCGCCTACGCTACTATCTTTGGCCAAAAGGTTTTCCAGAGTTTCCAACCATGCCAGAAAATAATCATCACCTCCGTTTAACTCTCGGTCTAAACCATGGCTTTTTAACGTTATGCTAAAACTTTCAACCCATTCCAACCACTCAAAACGACCCAATTCATTTAAATGAACTGTCAAAGCAAATAGCTGAGCGTGCCAAGGCATCTCGAAAGCAGGTTCATTGATCATGCCAATACCAAGTAACTCTGCCACAAATCTAATATAACCTCATCATCACTATTGTTTGGTTGGGCCCACAGGTCAGAGGCTTTAAAAGCAACCGCGTACAGTGGCTCTGCCGCTTCACCTAAGCCGTGAGCGTTACTGTCTGGAAGAACATGCGCTCCGTGTCGTAGTAAGACATAACCTGTCGCACCGGCTGCATAACTTGGAAGGCGCGTGTGTCCACCCGTTACGTCCATGTTTTCTGGGAACGCACGTGTTTTAACCAAATCGCCATATTTGTATATTGATTTTTTGCTGACAAGCCTATCGGTTGGACTGCCTTTGGTTAAAAAATCATTTACAGAGTTTGCAACAAGTTTACGATTGGTAAGGTCACTTGGGCCTATGGCTTCGCCCATCATTAATTCTTCCGCCGTCAGAGCGCCATTTTCAACTAACATAGTTGTTAACCCAGCCAGCCATCTTTCGTAGTAAGAAAATCGAAAATAGTCTTTAGGAGGAAGGCATTCGCGTGCGTGTCGAGAGGCATCAATATTCCATAGTCCCAGAGATCCACACGCCAGTGTAATCGCGAGCGCACGGGCATGCCAGTAGGAATCAAATACAACATTTTCCAGTTCTGGTCTAACCGGCCCATCACCAAAGCGTCCTCCCATGTCATGAGCGCGGGTCATAGAGACTTAACCAATCCACAACCTATCATAGAATCGCGAGTAATCAATTTAATAAGAGCTTCTTCAGCCATTCCATCAATCCCAGTCGGACACTTTGGAATGACTAGGTATCGTATTTCTGCCGTGGAATCCCAAACTCGAACAGTTGTGTACTCTGGCAGTCGGACACCAAATTCTGAAAGAACTTTACGCGGCTCTCGCACAGTCCGAGACCTATATGCGTCTGACTTATACCAACTTGGTGGAATTCCTAACAGTGGCCAAGGATAACATGAACACAGGGTACATACGACCATATTGTGGATTTCATCTGTATTCTCAACTGCAACTATATGTTCGCCCTGGCGTCCGTAATAGCCAAGTTTTGCCAAGAGCGGGTTAGCATCATCTAATAGTGCGGCGCGAAAATTGGAATCGCTCCACGCCTTGGCAACCACATGCGCACCATTGCGAGGACCAATCTTATTTTGGTAGGTATCGATAATTTTGTCTAGCGCTGATGGATCAATTAGGCCTTTGCGAGTTAGTATCGTCTCAAGCGCTTTAACACGTAAAGCAGGCTCTGACGGCAGATCGTTGTACGGGTGTTCATTATGTTCTTGGTCGTGTGCCATAATCATATAATTGATTAATACGCGAGTATTTGTCCAGACATTCAAAGCCGCACTTGCCCCAGTCGAAAAACTTGAATAAGTAGCGAGCATCGCGAAGCAAAGGTCCGTAAAGTGTCATGGAAAACGTTGTTCTGATAATTCATCTGTTCCTTGCACTCGGCCTTATTGCCGTTGTTTTAATGCAGCGCTCCGAAGGGGGCGGCTTGGGCATGGGTGGCGGTGGCGGTGGAGCTATGGCTGGCCGTGCGGCTGCTACTGCAATGGGAACGCTGACATGGGTACTAGCAGTGGCGTTTATCATTACATCAATTACCCTGACGATAATTGCGGCGCGGAACGCTTCCGGCACATCAGTAATCGATCAATTAGGAATAACACCTCCAGCGCAGAATAATGAAAGCGGCGAATTGGTGCCTCCTAGTGGAGACTTACTTCCACCAGCTGAAGGCGACAACGCCCCACTTGTACCCACAGCTGATTAACTACGAAATATTGAGTACGGTTTCTTGTTTGCAACATCATGTTGCGTTGGTCTTGTTCTTTTTATCCGAATCCTGATAAACTATCACCCCGTGGGGTGTAACCTTCAGCGCTCATCACAAATGACAGCCGGCCTTATCTGACCGCGGGAGATAACAATCTATGGCACGCTATATTTTCATCACAGGCGGCGTCGTCTCATCACTTGGCAAAGGCCTAGCTTCAGCAGCCTTAGGGGCTTTATTACAAGCGCGCGGCTTTTCAGTACGCCTAAGAAAGCTTGATCCATATCTCAACGTTGACCCTGGCACGATGTCACCTTTCGAGCATGGAGAAGTATTTGTCACCGACGATGGCGCCGAAACTGACCTTGATTTGGGTCATTATGAACGTTTTACTGGCGTCGCTGCTCGCAACACTGATTCTATTTCATCAGGTCGCGTCTATTCCACGGTTCTAGAGAAGGAACGACGTGGTGACTATCTTGGTAAAACTATCCAAGTGATACCTCATGTGACCAATGAAATAAAAGACTTTATCAATATTGGTAAAGACGAAGTTGATTTTATGCTTTGTGAGATCGGAGGCACAGTAGGCGACATAGAAGGATTACCATTTTTTGAAGCCATTCGCCAGTTTAGTCAGGACAAGCCTCGCGGCCAATGTATTTTTATGCACCTGACTTTATTACCATTCATTAAAGCAAGCGGTGAACTGAAAACAAAACCGACACAACACTCAGTGAAAGAGCTGCGCTCAATCGGAATAGCGCCAGATATCCTTGTCTGCCGCTCGGAAGGACCAATCCCAGCAAAAGAGCGCGAAAAATTAGCATTATTTTGCAATGTGCGACCGGACGCCGTAATCGCCGCTCAAGACCTAAGCACAATCTATGATGCCCCATTGAGCTATCATCATCAGGGAATGGATCAAGCGGTACTAGATGCATTCCAGATCAGTCCTGCACCCCAGCCCGATTTAAAAAAGTGGGAAGATGTGAGCGATCGAATTCATAATAGTGATGGGGAAGTTAAGGTTGCGATCGTTGGGAAATATACACAGCTGGAAGACGCGTATAAATCAATAGCTGAAGCCCTAACGCATGGTGGAATGGCAAATCGTGTTAGGGTCAAAGTGGAATGGGTCGATGCAGAACTTTTTGACAAACAAGACCCTGCACCTCACCTTGAAGGCTTTCATGCAATCCTAGTGCCGGGTGGTTTTGGTGAGCGTGGTACAGAAGGCAAAATTAAGGCGGCAGAATTTGCTCGTACTCGCAAAGTGCCATATTTAGGAATTTGCTTAGGTATGCAGATGGCAGTCATAGAAGCCGCACGTAATGTTGCAGGACTGAAGACTGCAGGCTCTGAGGAATTTGATCACGAATCAGGCAAAAAACGTTTTGAGCCCGTAGTCTATCACCTCAAAGAATGGGTACAGGGAAATCACAAGATTGAGCGTAAGGTTGGCGATGACAAGGGCGGCACTATGCGCTTGGGCGCATATGATGCTCAATTATTGGAAGGAAGCCATGTTGCAGGTATTTATGGCAAAGTTTCAATTGATGAACGACATCGCCATCGCTACGAAGTAGATATCAAGTATCGTGAACAACTTGAAAAAGCAGGGCTTTGCTTCTCGGGCATGTCTCCCGACGGCCGCTTGCCCGAAATTGTGGAATGGTCAAATCATCCATGGTTTATTGGTGTGCAATTTCACCCAGAGCTTAAATCCAAGCCATTTGCGCCACACCCTTTATTTGAAGACTTTATACGGGCTGCAACTCAAGCAAGTCGGTTAGTCTAAGGCTGCATAATTTGCTGTTTTAAAAATACAGCTAATGCCAGATTGGGTGGAATTCTCTAAATAGTTTATTTAACCGTAACTATCAAAGTCAATATTCTTCACATGTAAACATTGCGCAAAACATACTAGTCAGGCATATGCGACAGATGCTTAGTTACCAGCACATTTATCATGCCGGAAATCTCGCAGACGTTCACAAACACTCCCTGCTAGCATGGATCCTAAAGTATCTCACACAAAAAGATAAACCCATCAGTTACATCGAAACACACGCAGGTCGGGCACTATATGATTTGCAAGCACCTGAGGCGCTCAAGACGCATGAGGCGGTTGTCGGCATTACACGAGTGAGCAACTGGTTCGCAAGAGACCACCCCTATCAGAAATGCCTCCAAAAGACGAATAAAAAAAATGGAAAATTCATGTATCCAGGCTCACCAATGATCGCAAGTCAGTTATTGCGATCATCGGATGTAATTACTCTGGCCGAACTACATCCAAGCGAGCATAAAGCGCTTGAACTCGCACTACCTAATGCTGTTTGCCGGCAAGTTGATGGGTTTTCAATGGCTCATTCGATACTTCCACCAACACCGCGTCGTGGATTAATGCTCATTGATCCTAGTTATGAGATTAAAGAGGACTACGACACCATCCCAACGCATATTAAAAAATATACGCGAACGTGGAATGTAGGAATTATTATACTTTGGTACCCAATTCTAATGTCATTTCCCCATAAAAGTATGTTGACTAAGTTACTTAGTAACCATCCTGACGCATTGAGGCATGAGGTTAGTTTTCCCCCAGCACGTAAAAGCCACAGTCTGATAGGTTCTGGTCTTTTCATAATTAACCCACCCTACGGGACCACCCAAGAAACAAAACATTTAGAAACCCAATTTGACATGTTGCGATAGGAACAAACAGGCGGCAGAAATAAATGTTTATTGCCAAACCAATTGGAGCGGTGAGCCTCAAATCTAGATGGCATCTATGTAAGATAGTGAGACCTTGGCTAATGTGTCCTCTCATCCTATAACTCCAAAATGTTTAAAGATTTACTCAATCGGCTGTTACAGCCTGAACCCGCCTTAATCGCAAATGACGATGCACGGTTGGCACTAACCGCTCTACTTGTGCGTGTGGCGCGATCTGACAATGACTACAGCCTTGGTGAACAAGGCCGGATCGACAATATTATTAAAGACCGCTACGGACTTTCAGACGCAGATACAGGTAAATTGCGGGCTGAAGCTGAATCAATGGAAGCCGAAGCTCCCGATACTGTACGTTTTACTCGCGCCATTAAAAACGCAATCGCTTATGATGACCGTCTCGCCATAATTGAAGCTTTATGGAAAGTTGCTCTAGCAGATGGACAACGTGCACAGGAAGAAGATGCAGTGTTGAGATTGGTTTCCAACCTATTGGGTGTGTCAGATCGCGATAGTGCATTAGCTAGGCAAAAAGTTACCAAATAATAATTGTTAGTCTCCATGCAACAAAACACTGCGCTGTAACAATTAGCTGACTAATCACTATTTCTATTCTCTGAATTGGATTCGAGTACGCTCTACTAAGTTATATTAATTCTGGTTGAGCTTGGACATCGTCAATTTTACTGTAGGTTGGTTTCACCAAAGACTTTACACCAATATTATCTTTTTGCGTTTAATCTGTACTAATAAGATAAGATGAAATGCGGTGTTTAACTTACTAAAACTTGTTGCAAAGCATAGACATCTTGTCAAATCGCGTTATGAAAGATTTCTAATCTCGAACGGGCACGCAATATTGTCAAATCAATCCGTCATCGAAATCCGCGACCTTCATAAAGCCTATGGTGACCTTGAGGTTCTCAAAGGTGTCGATATCACAGCAAACCGGGGTGACGTTGTATCTTTAATAGGATCCTCAGGCTCTGGAAAATCGACCTTACTGCGATGTTGCAATTTATTAGAGAATAGCCAACGCGGTGAAATGCGGTTCAAAGGTGAACAAATTTCTTGGATCGGTAAAAAACATGACCGTCGTCCTTCTGACCCAAAGCAAGTCTTAAGAATTCGCACAAATCTCTCAATGGTTTTTCAACAATTCAACCTTTGGGCTCACATGACAATTCTGCAAAATGTAATGGAAGCCCCTGTGACGGTGTTAAAGCGTAATCCTTCTGAAGTTGAAAGTGCTGCGCGTGCTTATTTGGACAAAGTTGACATAGGAGACAAGTGTGATTCTTATCCAGCTCAACTTTCCGGTGGACAGCAACAACGCGCTGCTATTGCCCGAGCCCTTTGCATGGAGCCAGAAGCACTATTGTTTGACGAACCTACCAGCGCTCTTGATCCTGAGCTTGAGCAGGAGGTAGTAAAAGTCATAAAAGATCTTGCAAGCGAAGGGCGCACTATGCTCATCGTGACGCATGATATGCAACTGGCCGCGGATGTAAGCGATTATGTAGTATTTTTGCATCAGGGCCTAATTGAGGAACAGGGTCCACCGAAAACAATATTCGGCGCACCCACCTCTGAACGATTGCGTGGGTTCATTTCTGCAGCTCACGCCATACAATAACAAAACTGGAGTCACAATTATGAAAACTATTCTTTTCAGTACCGTCGCTGTAGCAATGGCGGCATCCTTAGCCCTGGCTGACGGTCACTCTGTCGTGCGGATGGGTACCGAAGGTGCATACCCTCCATACAACTTTATCAATGATGCAGGCGAAATTGATGGATTTGAACGCGAGGTAGGCGACGAATTATGTAAGAGGGCCGAACTAACTTGCGAATGGGTCAAGAACGATTGGGACAGTATAATTCCGAACCTAGTATCATCAAATTATGATACCATTATAGCGGGTATGTCGATAACTGATGAACGTGATGAAGTGATTGATTTTACACAAGACTACTTTCCACCAACAGCTTCAGCATATGTCGGAGCAGCCGAAGCAGCAGATTGGGAAAAGGGCGTAGTTGCAGCGCAAACAGCAACTATCCAAGCTGGCCATATTGCATCAAGTGGCGCAACTCTAGTTGAGTTCGCAACGCCCGAGGAAACAGTTGCCGCTGTTCGTAATGGTGAAGCAGACGCTGTATTTGCTGACGCTGACTACCTGGCACCATTAGTTGAGGCATCCGGTGGCGGGCTAGTATTTATCGGTCCTGATGTCCCTCTTGGCGGCGGCGTAGGCATGGGTTTGCGTGAAAGTGACTCTGAACTTAAAGAGAAGTTTGACGCAGCCATTACTTCGATGAAAAAAGACGGTTCTTTGAATACGCTACTTGTTAAGTGGTTCGGAGAGGCTACCGCCCAGTACTAATTAGGAGCTGGACAGGGGCATCACTCTCCTGTCCTTCTACTTCAATACATATGTTTTCCTATTGCATCGAACCTGACGCACTAGCCACTTTCCAGTGGTTAACTTGTTATTTAACAACAGGTGTCCATTTTTCGTTTTATTTAAGTTTTTTAAATGTTTTGGGTATTCTTGCAGTTACAGCGCCAATAGCTTTATCGTTCGGATTTTTTGGCGCCATAGCAGCTCGCTCGCAAATTGTACCCTTATCCCTTTTAGGTAAGGGTTACATAGCAGTTGTCCGCGGCGTACCCGACATTGCTTTTTTTCTTTTCTTCGTAATTGCTCTGGACCAAGGTTTTGAATGGTTACGACATCAGGCATTGTGCCCTAATTGGACCGACCCTATCCGACAAGGTAACGACTTTTTAGTCTGTCCGCGAGCCAAACTACCGCTTGGAACTGCACCGCAAACTGTCCACCAGCTTTATGCATACGGACTTGCTATAATCACGTTTGCTCTTGTCTTTGGTGCGTTTGCAGCCAATGTCATTTTTGGCGCGATGCTGGCTGTCCCCAAAGCCCAACTTGAGACAGCAGAAGCGTATGGTATGTCTCAACATCAAATTTTCTGGCGTATTCTAGTGCCACAAATGTGGATTTACGCCCTACCCGGCTTATCCAATCTTTGGCAAATTTTGATAAAAGCCACGCCGTTATTGTTTTTGTTGGGCATAGAAGACGTTGTTTATTGGGCGCGAGAACTTGGCGGCACAAAAACAGCTCGGTTCACATCTTTTCCGCATGGAGATTGGCGCATGTGGTATTTTCTCGCTCTCCTTATTTTCTACTTATTTATGACTTGGAGTTCTGAAAAGTTTCTCAAAAAAATAATGCAAAAACTCACAAAAGGTCAAGATATGGCGGGCACAGCAATGAGCACCACGAGGGATTTTAGTTGAGTTGTTTAGAAACCATTCAGTCCTACGCCATGCGATCTTTAGGAATTGGTGAACGACTTTTACCGCGCAGTGATTTTACCCTTTGTGAGCAATTCACATTGATAGGTTCTGGCATGATTTGGAATATTTATTTTGGCTTGATGGCACTTTGTGTAGGTTTTTTTTTCGCAACAGCCCTAGCTGTTGCCAAGAGTACAACAAACCCTTGGGTTCGAAAGCCAGCTAAATGGTTCATCTTTCTTTTCCGTGGTTCACCACTATTTATTCAATTCTTTTTTGCTTATTTCCTTTTTCTAAATTTAAAAGGTGCTTTCCAATTTTTTTCACCTTTCACAGCAGCCTGGCTAGGCGCTTTAATTGTTTTGTTTTTAAACACTGCCGCTTATTCTGCCGAAATTTTTTATGGTGCACTTCAGTCAATACCCAAAGGTGAAATTGAAGCTGCGGATGCTTATGGTTTATCAGGCTGGCATAAATTTCGACGTATAATCTGGCCAACCATGCTGCGCCTTGCGTGGCCTAGCTACACGAATGAAGCAATTTTCCTTTTCCACGCCACAACATTAGTCTTTTTTTCAGGGTTCCCAGCTTGGCAGCAACGCGGCGATGCTCTGTATTATGCAAGTTATTTTGCCGACAAAACCTTCAATCCCTTCGTGCCGTACCCAATCCTTGCACTGTATTTTATCATACTAACTTTGATAATTATCAGCTTGTCTGGGCTGGTCAATCGACGGCTTAACAGTCATCTTCCAACGAACATGCGAATTCAATTTAAGTTCCGCCTAAATATAATCCGGTAGTATAGCGTATTTACCTCAAGAGAGGCTGTGCAGGTACAAAAGAGAACAAAAATGCAAAATTGGCTGAAAAAAAATCCAGAAATTCGTACTATCCGCGTGATAGCGTCCGACCTAAATGGAGTGGCTCGCGGAAAGCGTGTGCCCGCGCGTTATGCAGACAAAATTATAAAAGATGGCACACGTTTTCCCATGTCAGCCCTCAATCTAGATATCTGGGGAGAAGATATTCAAGACAGCGCACTTGTAATGGAAAGTGGCGATCAGGATGGTGTCTTACTTCCAACAGGGCGTGGTTTTGTTCCCATGCCTTGGCTAAATACACCGACTGGATTACTCCCAGTTTGGATGTATCGTGATGATGGACTGCCCTTTTTAGGCGATCCAAGACACGCACTTGCAGAGGTGCAAAACCGGTTTAAAGCCAAAGGATATACACCAGTTGTTGGAGTTGAGCTTGAATTTTTTTTGATAGATGACACTGGTGAAGAACCACAAATGCCAGTATCACCTCTTTCTGGCAAACGGCGTATTGCTGGCGAAATCCTATCTTCCCATGCACTGGATATGTTTGATAACTTTTTTACCGAACTTTACGACGCTTGCGATAAAATGGATATTCCCGCAGATGCAGCCATCTCAGAATCTGGATTAGGTCAATTCGAAATCAATCTATTACACCAACCTAATGCACTAAAGGCCGCCGATGATGCGTGGCTTTTCAAAATTTTAGTAAAAGGTATAGCTCGCAAAAATGGCTTTGCAGCGTCCTTCATGGCAAAACCATACCCAAATTATGCTGGATCCGGTTTACACATGCACTTTTCTGTTCTCGATCATAAAGGCCTCAACATTTTCGACAATAGCTCTGCCGAAGGGAGTGCAGCACTGCATAATGCAGTGCAAGGATGTCTTTCAGCCATGCCAGGCTCAATGCTGATCTTTGCGCCTCATGCTAATTCTTACGCTAGATTAGTACCTGAAGCGCATGCGCCAACGAGTGTTGCTTGGGCTTATGAAAACCGTACTGTAGCTATTCGTATACCTTCTGGCCCACCAAAATCCAGACGCATAGAACACAGATTACCCGGTGGTGACGTTAATCCTTACTTATCGGTTGCCGTAATTTTGGGAGCTGCTCTTAACGGTATAGAGGACGGCATTGAAGCGCCTACGCCCATAACTGGCAATGCTTATACACAGAAATTACCACAGGTTCCCGAGACATGGGATGGAGCCATCACCAGTTTTGAGAAGTCTGACCAAGTTGCGCGCATTCTTAACCCGGAGCTTATGTTAAATTTTCTATCAACAAAACGACAGGAGGCAAGCAAGATGGCAGACCTATCACCGGAGCAACAGATAGAAATCTACCTCGACTCTGTATGATCGTCCCTTTATCGTTATTCAGTAATCCTAAGGTGATCCATGAAAATTGGTATTCTTCAAACTGGCCATGCGCCAAACGAATTATTGGCATCCATAGGTGATTATGATGATATGTTTCGGAAATTTTTAGATGGCCACGACTTTCACTTCATTACATTTGACATTGAGAATATGGGTTTCCCTTCCGGTCCAGCTGAAGCCGATGCCTGGCTGATTACAGGCTCACGTCACGGTGCATATGAAGATTTACCATTTATTGCTCCACTTGAAGTTTTAATTCACGCTATCGTTGCGTCCAATCGTCCGCTAATTGGTGTATGTTTTGGGCATCAAATTATTGCCAAGGCAATGGGTGGCAAAGTAGAAAAGTTTCAGGGGGGATGGTCCATTGGGAATAATGAGTACACTTATCAGGGGAAAACAATATCGCTAAACGCATGGCATCAAGATCAGGTCACTAAAGTTCCGGAAGGAGCCAAAATAATTGGGTCAAGTCAATTTTGTAAGGTCGCAGCATTGACCTATAAAGATCATATTTTTTCAATTCAACCACACCCCGAATTTGATTCCACAATGATTGACGCATTAATCCAATATCGTGGATCGGGTATTGTTCCCACAGAAATGCTTGAAGAGGCAAAGAATAAGTTAAGTTTAACGACTAACAACGCTGATATTGCCGCCGACATGGCCGCGTTCCTAAAACGAAAGGCTTAAGCAATGAACGATGTTTGGTTGAAAAAACTTCCAAAACCTGCACAAACCTATTTAGAAGACCGCCGATTGGATGAGGTCGAATGTATCATCTCGGATCTACCCGGGATTGCACGTGGGAAAGCTGTTCCTGCTTTAAAATTCTCACGGCAGGATTATTTCCATTTGCCTGATAGTATTTTTTATCAAACAATTACTGGCGACTGGGGCGAAGCCGCGGACGACGATGGCTTCATTGAAAAAGACATGATCCTGCGCCCAGATATGTCTACGGCGACAGCAGCTCCTTGGACTGGCGATTGGACCTTACAAGTGATTCATGACGCCTATGACCGAAATGGTGACGCAGTACCATTTTCACCCCGTAACGTATTGAAACGAGTTGTCCAGCTATATCATGATCAAGGATGGAAACCTGTGGTCGCGCCTGAGATGGAATTTTATCTAATTGCGCGAAATCTCGATCCAGCTAAAGAAATTCGACCAATGACTGGTCGCTCGGGTCGTCCGGCAGCTGCGCGACAAGCATATTCAATGACTGCTGTTGATGAATTTGGACCAGTAATTGATGACATTTATGACTTTGCCGAATTACAGGGTTTTGAGATAGACGGTATCACACAAGAAGGTGGCGCAGGACAACTTGAGATTAATTTGCAGCATGGAGATCCGTTAACATTAGCTGATGAAGTCTTTTATTTTAAGCGGCTTATTCGTGAAGCTGCTTTGCGTCATGAATGTTTTGCTACGTTTATGGCAAAACCGATTGAGAATGAGCCAGGCAGTGCGATGCACATTCATCATTCAATTCTTGATATGAAGGATGGTAGTAATATTTTTTCAGGGCCACAAGGTGGCGATACAGATGCATTCTTCCATTTTATTGCTGGTCTGCAAAACCATATGCCTGCCGCTCTTGCAGTAATGGCTCCATACGTGAATAGTTATCGCCGTTATGTAAAAGATCACGCCGCTCCAATTAATCTAGCTTGGGGTCGCGACAATCGTACAACTGGTATCCGAATTCCACTATCCGAACCAAAAGCACGACGAGTTGAAAACCGGATTGCTGGTATGGATTGCAACCCCTATCTGGGAATTGCCGCATCATTAGCCTGTGGTTATCTAGGTCTAATGGAAGAACGTCGGCCAGTGGCGCAATTCAAAGGTGACGCATATGAGGGAGAGGGTGATATTCCCCGCGTTCTTGGCTCAGCGCTATCGTTATTTGATGCATCAGCTCCACTTCACGAAGCGCTTGGCCACGACTTTGCTCGTGTCTATTCAATCGTGAAACGGGCTGAATACGATGAGTTCTTACAGGTTATATCTCCTTGGGAACGCGAGCATTTACTTTTGAACGTATAGGCAACTACCCACCATCGCCAGCTTGGAAACTAAAATGAACCTACTTTATGCCAACGATGCCATGGGAAAGTATCCACATAGCTGGTACGCTGCAACTTCTGATATTGATGCTGTGCGTACACCATTAAGCGGGGAAGTGACAGCAGACGTCTGCGTAATAGGTGCTGGCTACACCGGCTTATCAGCTGCTCTACACTTGGCCAGTGCAGGCCGTAAAGTAATTGTTCTTGAAGCTCAGCGTGTCGGATTTGGAGCCTCTGGGCGTAATGGTGGACAGTTGGGATCTGGCCAACGGGTAGAGCAACGTAGTCTTGAACAGATGATGGGGGTGACTTCTGCACGCTATCTATGGGAATTAGGCCAAGAGGCAAAAAAATTGGTTAAATCCCTCATTTCAAAATATCAAATAGAATGTAATCTACGCCCAGGCATCGCCTGGACTGCCGAAACCAAGACTGATGTGGACGATCTATATCGTTATGCAGAACATATGCAAAGGAATTACAATTATCATTATGATATCTTATCATCCAGTAGTTTCCATGAAATTTGCCCATCGCCTGCCTATAAGGGGGGAATAATAGATTGGGATGCCGGCCATCTGCACCCCTTACGTTTTGCAATAGGGCTAGCGCACGCTACAGAGACTGCCGGTGGAATTATTCATGAGCGTAGCGCTGTTTTAGATGTAACCGAAGGCAATCGAACTACAATATGTACAGAAGATGGCGTGATTACAGCTAACCATGTGATTTACGCCTGCAATGGCTATCTCGGAGGCTTAAAAAAAAGTATTTCATCTTATGTTATGCCAATTAATAATTTCATCGCAGCAACTGCACCGTTAGGTCCAGACACGGTTAATGTGCTGACACGCGATATTGCAGTATCCGACAGTAGGTTTGTCGTGAATTACTTTCGACTAAGCCACGATGGACGCTTACTTTTTGGAGGTGGCGAAACATATGGATACAGATTCCCAACTAATATAGAGTCAACAGTCCGCAAACCTATGTGTCAGATTTTTCCCCAACTAAGAGACACTGCCATTGATTTTGTTTGGGGTGGAACTCTAGCAATTACAATGAACCGCTTACCACACATCGCACGCGTTGGGTTAAACGCTCTGTCCGCTTCAGGTTATTCTGGGCACGGTATCGGAACAGCCACGCACGCAGGAAAATTAATGGCCGATGCCGTGATCGGAGAAAGTGAAGGCTTCGACAGTATGGCAGCCATCCCCAAAATATCTTTTCCTGGTGGTAGAACCCTACGCTCACCTCTGCTTGCCCTTGCAATGGCATGGTACGGGATTCGGGATCGCCTCAGCTTTTAAGTAAGCTTTGAAAGCTTTTCTTGTAATTCTGCCAATTGTTTTTTGATAGATTGTAAATCTTCATCAGGTTCTTCTGACGAATTATGATCAGTTCCATTTGAGGACGTTGGCCATTTACTCAAACTACCAGTCATCATTTTCATAAATGCTTGTTGTTGCGCCTGCATCGCTTCAAAGCCAGGAATATTAGCCATAGGGTTGATTGTTTCTATTCCTTCAATCATCGTATTCTGCCCATCTCGTAACATATCAAAAGACGCTTGCAAAAATTGCGGTACAACACTGGCACCTCCGCCCATGTAACTACGGACAAGATCATTTAACACGTCTACGGGTAAAACACTTTCACCCCTGCTTTCATGCTCTGCAATAATTTGAAGTAAATACTGCCTGGTAAGATCATGACCCGTTTTCAGATCAACTATCTTAACCTCACGCCCATCACGGATAAAGCCTGATATGTCTTCCAAAGTCACATAATCACTTGTTTCAGTATTGTAGAGACGCCGACTAGCGTACCGTTTGATCAATAATGGTGATTTATTTTCTGTCACTCGCCTTCTCCCCACAACGGTGTGCTGCAATGCAGCTTAGGCGTACCTGAGAGAAAAAGAAAGATTGCAACAGCTATGTATTAGCTAAAAAAATGTAAAAAAGCGGGACCCTAAGGACCCGCCACGCTTCATCGCATCTTTATACGGAGGGGCTTGATGCGACTATTTTAAAACTTTACTTTGTGACAGAAACTTTTTTTGCAGCAGTAGTTATGTCACCTGTGGCTTTTTTTACCACAGTAGATGCATCTTCAGTGATATCTTTACCTGCAGCCATCATCAACTCAACCGTTTCCATCTGAGCTTTTTTCGCCACCTCAACAAATGCAGTCATATGCTCAGTTGTCACTTCAGCACAAGAAGATGCAAAGTCAGTTATTGCCTTTGTGTAATCAGAAGCATCAGCCTTAGAGGTAGAGACATGTCCCAATTTGGACAATGTTTCTTGAGTCCATTTCGATGAAATTTCAGTGGATTTCTCTGCTGCGTCAATTGCAACGTGGCTTAGCTTCTCATTCAACGATGTTGCTGTTTTAACTACATCTTCAAACGAAGACATATCAACTGGGAATTTGCCCATAACGTCTTTAAACATTTCTGTTAAATCAGGATTCTTTGTCATAATATCTACCCTTAAATCGCAAAGAGACAGTCCCGTTTGCTCTGATTTCAAAAATTATATATATGCTGCGTCGCGGCATTGCAAGTATTAATTGCTGCGTCGCAGCATTAGCTGCTTAAAAGTATCTATATTGAATCATGGCCTTGATTTAACAATTACATACGTTCCAGGTGCATCACACAATACTGGATGCTTCCCCCGCCCCGGAACACGAGCCAAAACCCGCTTGCCACCGTATTTTTTTAACCACTTACCCCACCGCGGCCACCACGATCCCTCAATAAATTTTGCTCCTTTAACCCAATCCTTATGACTTAAATTCAAATCATCATTCAAATAGTGGCCATATTTATTCTTAGTAGGTGGGTTTACTATCCCTGCGATGTGACCAGATTGGGTCATGATAAATATTTTATCCTTTGACCCCATTTTCTGAACACCACTATAACTATCTTTCCAAGGCGCTATGTGATCAGTCTCACACGCAACAGCGCACAGAGGTACAACCACGTCGCTTAATCGTAAGTTATGCCCCATTAATTCAAAGCCACCTTCGGCTAATTCGTTGTTTTGACACAACCCACGCAAATACTGCATGGTCATTTTTGCGGGTAAATTCGCTCCATCACCATTCCAATATAGTAAGTCAAAGGCTGGCGGCGCTTCTCCCATCAAGTAGCTTTTTATTGCAGGTGTATAAACGAGGTCATTAGAACGCAAAAATGTAAAGGTTCTTGCCATTATAATCGAAGGCAAGATGCCCTTATCAGCACATTCAGCTTCAATTCCATCAATAAAATCATCTGATAAGAAAGGCGCAAACTCACCTTGGTCCGAAAAGTCAGTTAGTGCTGTAAAAAAGGTTGCTGATTTTATTGAATTATCTTCACGTTGCTTGAGTAAACTTAATGTCAGAGCCAAGGTGGTACCTGCAATGCAATAGCCAATAGCGTTTACCTGTTCTTCGTTGGTGATTACTTTAGCTTCCTGAATAGCAGCCAAATATCCCTCTTCAATATAATCCTCCATTCCCACCCCCGCATAGGCGGCATCAGGGTTCACCCATGACACTACGAACAATGTAAATCCTTGATCAATAATCCATCTGACTAATGAATTTTGTTCTTTTAGATCAAGAATATAAAATTTATTTATCCAAGGAGGAAACAGCACAACTGGTGTTTCGTGTACCGTTTTTGTGGTAGGCGAATATTGTATGAGTTCCATCATACGATTGCGGAAGACAACCTTACCTATCGTCGTCGCAATGTTACCTCCCAATTTAAAGGCAGTGTCATCTGCTAACTTAACAATTAATTCTCCATTGTTAGCCTCAAGATCTGAGATTAAGTTTTCGAGTCCCTGCACTAAAGACTGACCTTCAGTTGCGACGGCTTTTTCTAACGCGTCTGGGTTAGTTCCTAAAAAATTAGTTGGGCTCATCATATCAACGATTTGACGAGAAAAAAATGCAAGCCTTTGTTTTTCCTTGGCATCCAAATCTGACACATCGTCCATCGCTTTTTCAATCGCTTCAGCATTAATAAAATATTGATTTTTTACGTAACTAAAATAGGGGTGCGTTTTCCAAAGCGGGTTTGAAAAACGCTTGTCTTTGCAGTCTACTTTTAACAGTCCCTCAATTTCCTCAGACACTAAAGTTTTTTGACTTTCAACAAAATGCGTCACCGATTTGGACCAGTACTGCAACTGGTGCTGTAAAACTTTTGCCGGATCACGAAGCATTTCAGACCAGTATGCTGCAGCGGCCTTGGTAAACATCTCTTGATTCGGCCCGTCTAAAGCAATGTTATGCGTGCTGCGATGCGTCAAAACGTGGGTTAGACGTTGTGACAGTTCCTCAACTTTAAGTAAGTTACCATTCAATTTATCGAGGTTTATGTTTGAGACATTACAATCTGAGGTGTCTGTGGTTGTCATATTAACATCATCCTCGTAGTGTTTGCATGTGCAGCATTCGACTGCGTTTGTTTGCCGCACGTATATGTTCGCATGTTTTAGATGACAAAGCGACAAACCGTCCAAAATGCATAGCGCTTTGGGCCCATGCAGTATGAAGGTAATATTTTATGCGTTACATGATGAGCTACGATTTCATGGAAAACATCCGGAACACGAACCAATGGCTTGGCGCGACAGCACAAGCAATCGGCGAATATCCAGCCTTCGCATTTTTTTCCAATCCTGGGCTAAAATGGGTGCGTGCATGGGGTGAGGTAACGGAACGCACGTTTCAGCGAATTGTGACCAAACCCAACTGGGATATTCATTCATTAACTGGCAAAAATAGAGAGGAGTACCGGGTTAATATAGAAACCATTGTTTCAGGCGCTTTTGGCGATCTGATCCACTTTAATGTAGCTGGTCGTAAGACACGTAATCGGAAAGTTTTACTAGTTGCTCCAATGTCGGGCCACTATGCTACCCTCCTGCGTGCAACAGTGATTTCGTTGCTTCCAGATTGCGAAATATATGTAACAGACTGGCACAACGCACGCGACATACCATTAAGCGCAGGAAAGTTCGACGTGGAAGATTATGCATTATATCTAGTTGATTACATGCATCACTTAGGACCAGACATTCACGTAATTGCAGTATGCCAACCTGCACCTCTGGCGCTGATCGCAACAGCTTACCTCGCAGAACAAGACCCCAGTGCCCAACCGCGCTCGCTTACGCTAATCGGTGGGCCTATCGATCCAGATGCCAACGCGACAGACGTTACAGACTTTGGTCATCGCGTAACTATGGGTCAACTTGAAGAAACAATGATCCAGCATGTCGGGTTTCAATACCCTGGTGTTGGACGGTTAGTATACCCTGGCTTATTACAACTTCAGAGTTTTATATCGATGAATTCAGAAAAACATACTAAAGCCTTCGCAAATCAAATTAATAAAGTTGCCTGGGGTGAAGTAGATGATCAAGACAAACACAATAAGTTTTACGACGAATATCTTGCTGTAATGGACATGACTGCGGAGTTTTACCTATCTACTGTAAAACGTATTTTTAAAAATTCCGAAGTTGCTAAAAATAAATTCACTATAAGGGGCAAATGGGTAGATATTGGCAAAATCACTACGGTTGCAGTAAAAACAGTAGAAGGCGGCAATGACGATATTTCAGCGCCTGGTCAGTGCGTTGCTGCTCTGGACCTTTGCACTGGACTGTCTAAGGATAAAAAGGCCAGCCATCTTGAACCTGGAGCAGGGCATTATGGTATTTTTGCAGGCAAGAGTTGGAAAACTAACATTCGACCACTGGTCTTAGATTTCATTGATGCTAATCAGCCAAATGTGGACGAGAAAGCTGCAACAAAAAAAAATTTGGTATAATAACTTCGTTTTTTATTGACCTAATGAAACCAAACCTAGTTTTTCGATCCAAATGCTGGATTCCGAGTTAAAAAAGAGCCACTTGGACTTTTGAAAAAGGTTAGCGTTTTGAATAAAGTGTTCAAATGTGAATATTTTTAGCAAGCCAAAGATCTAGTAGCTGGAGAACGTCGCTGTTTGGACTGCTGAAAGGTGCACGGCAGGTACCAACAGGAATGCCCATTTTGTTTAACGCGTGCTTTAATCCAGAAATCACACCAGTCTGCAAAAGAATTTCGATCAACTCATTTGCTTTACCCTGCAGGGTACGGGCGTATTCTATATCGCCGTTTTTTACTGCAATTTCTATCTGAAAGTAGAAGTCACCAATCAAATTATATGTAGAACCAATTCCACCATCAGCACCCATTGCAGTAGCACCAAGAAACATCTCATCTGTGCCAAAATAAAACTTTTTTCCTGGTGCCTTTTGCCTCAATTGCTGAAATTGAAATAAATCATTTGCTGTAAATTTACACCCCGAAATGCGATTATCTTGCAGCAATGATAATAATTTTTGTGTAGTTAAGTTAGCACCCGTTAAACTAGGTATATTATAAATAATTACAGGCAGATCAGCAGCATCAGCAATAGCTTGATAGTATAATCTAATGTCGTCGAAATTATGCTTGTAGTAATAGGGAGGAATAGCAGAGACAGCGTCATAGCCCAGAGACTTCGAGGTTTCAGCAAGAGATACAGCATCAGCAGTTGAGGCAGCGCCAACATGCGCAATTAAAGTACATTTTCCACGCGCATATTCAGCTAGGGCTATCAGTAACTCAGCCCTTTCCTCACGACTTTGTAAAATGCTTTCGCCAGTTGATCCACTAGCGTATAAACCGTGCACACCTTTTGACAAAATATAGTCCACTAAAGGAGCAATACCTCTTGGGTTTACTTTGCCAAGTTCATCGAAGGGAGTAAGAAGTGCCGCAAAAATTGATCCTGAAATTTCCATTAACCACCCTTATCCATTAACTGCCCTTGCGAATTTTCTTATACTCAACTGAAAAAACCTCAGGACTCATCCACCAATTATAATATTTTTTAGATAACAAAATACTATATAATTCAAATTTTAATTAACGATCTTGATATTTCCTCAACGGCGCTTTCAATCAATTCTAAGCAGGATTTATCAGAAAACCGATGATCTGCATCCTTAACCAAGCTCAAACGCATATCAGGACATTCGGCATGGTTTAGCAGTTTTATGGCAGTTTCAGTGCTAACAGCAGTGTCAGCGGTACCTTGCAAACATCGCACAGGAAAAGGTAAATTAAGGGGTTCGCGTAAAACAAGATTTTCACGACCGTCCTGAATTAAACGGCTAGTGATAAAATATGTATCCATGTACTCGGACTGGATAGCAATCTTTCCCTCACGCGTAAGCAGTTTTTTCTGGTCGTTTGTGAATAACGACCAATAACTGTCTTCGGTAAAGTCAGGTGCAGCAGCGATTGTTACAAGACCAGCGATGCGTTCGGGCTTTGAACGACTAAACAGTAATGCTTGCCAACCACCCATTGAGCTACCAACAACAATCAGTTTTCCTTGGGTCAGTGCGGCCAGAATCTCGCGAGTATCCTCAGCCCAATCACCAATGCATCCATCTTCAAAAGCACCAGAACTTTCACCGTGTCCAGAATAATCAAAGCGTAAGAACGCCAGGCCCCGTTTCTTGCACCACTCTTCAAGATGGAGAGCTTTCGTTCCATTCATATCAGATTTTAATCCACCAAGGAAAACCACACACGGACCTTCCCCAGCAGAGATGTGGTAAGCTAATTTACGGTGTTGAGGGGTAGCTAAATACTGCGGCAAACTCATTATCACTCCGGTTTTGATACCGCTGGAGAATGCGATGAGTTTTGCCTTCTGTAAATGCTATACTAAAAAGAACAGACACGATATCGAGATAAATCCATGCGCTGTCTTTCCTAAACGATACAAAGTTGGGTTTGGTATTTCCAGCTATAATCATCCGAATATATCCTAAAAAATGAATACCATCGGCGCAGCACACTATAGATAAAATTAATCTGCTATCGCTGGGTGATTATTTTAGAACAAATTTCTTTTATGACTGGTATCACAGAACTTTTAACAACATATAGTCAACGAAACACTTGCATTTTATGCAGTTGAGCAGTGGATTAGGTGAAAATTTTAAAGTTTACTCGAACTGCTGACTGAAAGCGACATGTTACTACCTAGCCTCCAATGTATATACCGTTAGAAGGGCGGTAGAAATTTTTTTGATTGTGAAGACGACCTAACAATTCATGGATTTCACGAACATTTTGTTTTTCCATAGGCTTTTTCTTTACTTCCTGGGTCTTAGCCAACTTCGAAGCACGCAATGCGTCTTCGATAATAGTCATATCTGATACTGATAATTCAAATTTTGTGTTGAACTTTGCCATAAGACGCTCTCCATTATCGTATTTTCGACTTTAATATAAGTTTACAGCCCCATGTCCAGAAAAAAATGTCGATTTTGGATTAAAAAACGGCGTTTTTGTAGTATACGATTGTATACTGAATTGCCTGTTTATTAAGTTTTGTCGAATTTATTATAGAAATCCAATTCCAAGCCCAACATGACTTGACGACTTGCGCGCAGACTGCCACATCGCAATGATTATAACCCGCAACCGGGCGTTCCGTGGGCGCCAAACTGACGAGGATATCTGTATGACACAAATTTCTCTTACCTTTCCCGATGGCAGTGCTCGTAAGTACAATGCTGGGATTACCCCAGCTGTAATTGCAAATAGCATCTCCAAATCCCTATCAAAAAAGGCTGTGAGTGCTACCGTCAATGGACAGCACTGGGATCTTGCTTGGCCCATCGAAACTGATGCGCAATTCGCCATTCACACGATGGCAGACGAAGAACAGGCAAACGAACTCGTACGCCACGATTTAGCGCACATTATGGCTCGAGCAGTGCAAGAAATCTGGCCTGAAACTCAGGTCACCATTGGTCCAGTAATTCAAGATGGTTGGTACTATGACTTTGATCGTGTTGAACATTTTACTCCCGAAGATCTTAACCTGATCGAGAAAAAGATGAGGGAAATTATCAATAAGCGAGAACAAATTCGCACTGAGATATGGCCTCGGGATAAGGCAGTTCAATATTATAAAGATCGAGGCGAACCCTATAAAGTTGAACTCATCAATAGTATTCCGGGCGATGAAGCCCTTCGCATGTACTGGCACGGCGAATGGCAAGATTTATGTCGCGGCCCACATTTGCAACACATCGGTCAAGTGCCAAGTGACGCATTTAAATTGATGTCGATTGCTGGTGCTTATTGGCGCGGTGACAGCACACGCCCTATGTTACAGCGAATTTATGGTGTCGGGTTTACTGGTAAAGAAAAACTTCGTGCTCACCTCAATATGTTAGAGGAAGCGGCCAAGCGTGATCATCGCAAATTAGGCCGTGAGATGAACCTGTTCCACATGCAAGAAGAAGCCCCAGGGCAGATTTTTTGGCACCCCAACGGTTGGACAATCTACACTTCACTTCAAGACTATATGCGCCGCAAGCAGCGCGTAGGAGGATATCAAGAGATTAATACACCTCAAGTCGTAGCCCGTAAACTTTGGGAAGCATCGGGGCATTGGGACAAATATCAAGAGCACATGTTTATAGTAGAAGTTGAAGAAGAGCATGCAAAAGAGAAGGCAATCAATGCCCTCAAACCAATGAACTGTCCTTGCCACGTGCAAGTGTTCAACCAAGGTCTTAAATCATATCGCGATTTACCTTTAAGGATAGCAGAATTTGGCTCATGCTCTAGGTACGAACCGTCTGGAGCTTTGCATGGTATCATGAGGGTCCGCGGCTTCACTCAAGATGATGCTCACATATTCTGCACGCAGGATCAAATCCAAGCAGAATGTGCTCGGTTCATTAATTTTCTCGCAGATGTCTACAATGATCTTGGGTTCCATGATTTTGAGATCAAATTCGCCACACGTCCAGAAAACCGAGTTGGGTCAGACGAAAGCTGGGATCATGTGGAGGGTGCGCTAGAGGCAGCCATCAGGGCCACTGACCGTAGTTACACACTTGAACCGGGAGATGGTGCATTTTATGGGCCCAAGTTAGACTTTTATTTAACAGACGCCATCGGTCGTGTCTGGCAGTGTGGAACATTTCAGGTGGACCCAAACCTTCCTGAACGACTGGGGGCCTCTTACATCGCGCCCGACGGCTCCAAAAAACGTCCTTACATGCTACACCGTGCCGCACTAGGCTCGTTCGAACGCTTCATTGGCATATTAATCGAAGAACATGCAGGCCGGCTTCCATTTTGGCTAGCCCCACGACAAGTTGTTGTAACTTCAATAACTTCAGAGGCAGAAGACTACGTACATGAAGTGGTGGAAAAGTTACTTGCCGTAGGCGTGCGAGCAGAACCGGACACTCGCAACGAAAAAATCAACTACAAGGTACGCGAGCATTCGGTTGCAAAAGTAACTGTTATTTTAGCTGTCGGAGCGCGTGAAGTTGAAAATAGAACCGTATCTATCCGCCGTTTAGGCGACAAAACTACTAAAGTTGAAACATTGGATGCAGTCATTGCGGACTTAAATTTAGAGGCTATGCCACCAGATTTAAGATAATTCAGAATTTTTGATACTTTAGAAAGTGAAATACTAATTACTGGGAGTGCTTTTCAGGATAGGAAAGGGAGTATCATCTTTTAAAAACAATTTATAAGCTGCTTATTGATCATAAGTTTGGGCCATTAGGTAATGGGTATATCGATACGCATGTTTTTGAGCGGTGTGTAGTGTACATTCAGCTGATCCCGAAAGCTGCCCGTACGTCTTTATTCCACCCGAGGTAAAGCTGTATACCGTCAACGATTAACGGACGCTTCATTATGGTAGGATGCTCCATAAGAAGAGTTGTAGGTGGTACTTTTCGCTGGCTCTCATTTAATCTATGCCATGTCGTAGACCTAGTATTTATTAATGCTCCATTAAACTGAGCATAAGCTTTCATCAATATTTCAACTGGTATACCTTGATCTCTCACATCAAAAAATTCTACTTGACCCAATAGCTTCAACGCGGTGCGACAAGTGTCGCAGGTTTTCAAACCATAAAGTTGCACAGCATCACCTCAGATTCATATTGCATCAAGCGACATTTAGCCTCGTTTGCATTCACAGTGTCTTGAATTTTTCAGTAATTGATCAATTTTTAAATTAATAGCAGAGTTATTTTAATAGAAAAAAGATTCGTTATGGTAGTAAGGTCTTATCATAGGGACTAAGGTAGAAGGAGGTGGATATTATGCCAACTGGTACGGTAAAATGGTTTAACACCGCAAAAGGCTATGGTTTCATCGCACCTGAAGGTGGAGGAAACGATATATTTGTTCACATATCAGCTGTCGAACAATCTGGTCTTACGGGCCTCGCCGACAATCAAAAAGTGAATTTTGAACTTGCAGAAGGACGCGATGGGCGCGAAATGGCTAGCGATCTTAAGATACTAGAGTAACCACTTTTGATATTTTGTGCTTCTAACCAAGAACCAAAATTTAATAACGTTGTCTCTACTACAATTATGTTAACCGACCATTTAGCTATTGTCGTTACCACTTTAAGTTTTACGGACAAGAAAAATATTCCTTAAATTAGCTTCTATTTTCTGTGATTGTTTTAGTAGTAGAACCCGCCTTATATCGATATTTATAACTCTAAATAGGTCGAAGCGATTTTGAATTTAAGAGCGGTTATTTTTTGGAATTACCACTCAATGATATGGACTATAGGCGAGGGAACTTTGAATGTTCATGGTAACCTACCCATACTTAGAACGGCCCAGGTAATCCTTGGCATTGTGCTATTGGGGTGTGGGATTATTGTGAATTAGTTGGGCAAATGCTCAATTTGGACAGTCACCCGACTATATGGCGCATGGAACATCACTCACTGACGTAAGTGGAAACCGTTTGGAATTTTAAAAATTTATTTTTGGGACCGACAAAGAAAAAGTATTTTTCATTCAATATTCTAACCACAAAGCATTCTTAGATCATGTACATAAGTGGACTATTATTTTTATTTAGAAGGACGCCGTGCTGCCAGATGGATAGCAGACTAGTAAACATACAAAGCATAAACATCTTCATAAAATAAGGTCAGCCTATAATTTCTTTGAATTCCCGCCATTCTCCTTTGGACATACCCGACGTTTCCTGAGTAACGTCTTCACCTTTCAGCATCCGCCGTACACACTTCAGAGCTTTGCCAGACATCGTTGCGCCACCAAGTCGATAGTCCTCAAACGCTCCATAAGCTGCCGGAACCCAATCCTTCACTAATTTACAGATCATATCAGCGTAGACTCGGATCTCATATTGAGCATGGTTATCTGCACGAAGCCGCAAAAAGTGAAATAGGTTGTGAAGGTCTACTTTCCAATACCATTGAGTGTAGATGTTAGCAGGGAGGTTCATCCTTGCTAACTCCCGCGCAAGACCAGATTGGCCATCATCTGAGATCATTTCTTCATAATGATCATAAGACCGGTTACTATCTGCTTTTAATATTTCAAGCACGCGAGCGGCCTCCACTCCTTCAAGGGTAGTGCCCCTCCCTTGATTGTTCACAACAGATTGCGCCGCCAATGCTTCTGGTTCAGGGATATAGAACTCACGATCTAGTATTGAATAACGAGCAGAATACTCATTTACATTAGCAGTACGGTGCCTAATCCACTGACGTGCAACAAAAACAGGTAATTTAACATGCAATTTAATCTCACACATCTCAAACGGTGTTGAGTGCCAATGACGCATGAGGTAACGAATCAAACCTTCATCATTTTGAACGGATTTGGTACCTTTTCCGTAAGACACCCGTGCCGCCTGACAGATCGCGGCGTCGTCACCCATATAATCAATAATACGAATAAACCCATGATCTAAAACTTCGTGGACCTTGTATAGATGCGTTTCCATTCCAGGCACAGTAGCCCGTAAGGTTGTCTGAGGATGATTCCGTTGAGTATCAATTTCGGCAATCTGTTCGGGGCTAAGCTGCATGAGAGGGGTCCTTATCAACAGAATCTATCAGGTGTCTTTTTTATATGGTAGATTGATCTGTGAGAACCACAATATAGGCGCTATTTAAATAGCAACTATTGCAGAACTAATATTTTGAGGTGATTTTTAGTGCAACTACTAAGCTAAGGGTTATTAACCCATATTTCTCAAACTTCAAAACTATCTTTAACTTTAAAAATTTAAATTAAAAGTTTAGACTAAAGGATATTTAAAATTATTCAAATGCCCAATATGTCTAGACCATTAACCAGATTTCATCAGGTAAAAAGAAAGGAACGAAGAGGTAAGCAGTAAAATTAAAGGTTGATTTTTTAAAAGTAAATTTTGCAAAAGACTTTTGACACGTAAAGCTTAGAAACTAAAATCGTTGAATGCGATGGACATCCCGGTACTATAAACCGTCGAGTTTAGCTAAAATTTTTGAAATAAACATCAATATGCAAAATTGCATGTATTTTATCACAACCAAAGGATACCAGCATGCCACTTACCTATTTACACACAATGGTCCGCGTAAAAGACCTAGACGCGTCAGTAGCGTTTTACAAGTTACTCGGTATGGAAGAGACCCGCCGGTATGACAGCGAAAAAGGACGCTTTACTCTTTTGTTTATGGCGCCCCCAGATCAAAAAGAATGTCCAGTCGAACTAACCTATAATTGGGATGGGGACGATGATTTACCAAGCGATAGTCGCCATTTTGGACATTTAGCCTATAGCGTAGACAATATTTATAAGACCTGCCAGTATCTGATGGAGCATGGGATCACCATAAATAGACCCCCTCGGGACGGGCATATGGCATTTGTTCGGTCTCCGGATAACATTTCAATTGAACTCTTGCAGGCTGGCCAGGACCTTCCTCCGGCAGAACCTTGGTCAAGTATGGAAAATACGGGCTCTTGGTAAGAATTGTTACCATTTTCACGGCTCTGTTTGCAGCATCCCCAGCCATAGCGTGCCGACTTGCGCTATTGCTGGCTTTGGATGTTTCATCCTCTGTGGACACCACTGAGGATGAATTACAACGAGGCGGACTAGCATCCGCTCTTCTAGCCCCAGAAGTACAAGCAGCGTTTTTTGCAGCAAAAGATCCAGTTTCACTGGCAGTTTACGAATGGTCAGGTCGCTATAATCAGCAAGTCATTTTGAACTGGACAATGATTAATAATCCGGCGACCTTGTTATTTGCAGCGGAGACCATAGCAAATAGCAAACGTAGTCATAATGAATTTCCAACCGCTATGGGCTATGCTTTAGGATACGGCGCAAAAATGCTAGCGAGTGGGCCTCGCTGTCTTGAACAAATATTGGACATAGCAGGTGATGGACAAAACAACGAGGGTTTCGGTCCAAAACTGGCTTACAGAGAGTTTCCTTTTAAGAATATTACAGTGAATGGGTTGGTGGTAAATGCAGGCGAATACGCGTCAGAAACAGACCTAATCACTTTCTACAAAAGTAAAGTTTTGTTGGGTCCCGGTGCATTTTTAGAGATAGCTCAGGGTTTTGAAGACTATGAACATGCTATGCGCCGTAAATTAGAGCGTGAGTTAAGTCCTCCGGTGATTGGTATACTATTGCGACAAGACCAAGCTGGATGAATTTACCCAATCTCTACATAAAACAATGCGCAGGCGTCTTGATATTACTCCTGCTGTTTGCAAATACTACATCAGCCGAATGCCGTCATGCCTTAGCCTTAGGGTTGGATGTATCAGGTTCAGTAAATGACCTAGAATATCGTCTACAAATCGAAGGGATCGCTGAAGCGCTCGATACTTCTAAGGTTCGACGAGCATTAACAATCAGACCCGACGCAACTGTAGACTTATTAGTATATGAATGGAGTGGACCACAGAATTCGGCTGTCATATTACCCTGGACAACAATACTGAATGAGCAAGTTGTTAGCAAAGTTATCACAAAAATTCGAACCACACAGAGAAGGCAAACAACGCCAGGGACAGCACTTGGACTAGCAATGCGCGAGGGCGCAACCTACTTATCATCTCGATCACATTGCCAGCACCGCACTCTCAATTTATCTAGCGATGGAAGGTCAAACCTTGGCCCACTTCCTATGGATGTAAAACCCGAAATTGAGATCACTAATATCACAATCAACGCTCTGGTAATCGAAGCGAGAAATTCATCATCTCACAATGAAACGCAAAAACAAATTGGGGACCTGCAGCGCTACTTCAAAGCCAACGTGATTGTCGGGTCTAATAGTTTTGTTGAAATTGCTTTTAGTTTTGAGAATTACGCCAAATCGATGGCCCGTAAATTAGAAAAGGAATTAGAAATATTTATGCTTTCAAAGCTAATGATGCCAGAATTATAGCAAAAGGATGCATGCGCTTGGAAAAGTAATCTAGTGAATTTTTCCAATTGAAGTTCTTCCAATTTTCTTGGGTGAATTTTTCGTGCTTATGTCTTTGCTAATTTAATAAATCCGATAATGCCTTGAACCAAGAAAAGGAGAACCCACCCAATACTCATCGGTGAAGCGCTTTTGCAATTACTGATATCAAACCTGAAAATTTTTCAGGAGCGTTATCTTGGCCTGTTACCCAACGATAAAGGTCCTGATCATTCTCATCCAGTAAAGCATCATAATGCTCTAAAGTAGACGAGTCCATTCTTGCCAATTCTGCATCTGCGAATGCTGATAAAATCAAATCCATTTCTTTGATACCGCGTCTCATTGACCTCATTTTTAAGCGCTTTAGGCGATGCTCAAGAAGCTCCTCAGCCATTTCGAGGCCCCTGCAATGCAATCCTTACTCGTTTTTCAAGACGCCCAAGCTGTTCAGCGCGCGCTAACAGATCCGTACGAAGGTCTCTTATTTCCGTAAGCAAATCACGCATATCGGCAGATACGGGCTCCATCTCATTTGGCCCATTAACACCCTCACCCTCACCGTTAATCAACCACATCATTGACACATTCAATAGTCCTGCCATCATGGAAAGACGGTTAGCCCGTGGTTCGCTGAGGTCATTCTCCCAAGCGCGTAGGGTTGCCAAACGGATTCCAAGCCTTTTAGCCAGTTGCTGCTGTGTCATGCCCGCCTGATCACGCGCACCGGCTACCCGATCACCAAATGTTGATGCCTCAGGACTGTACCAGTCATGCGTCTCTTCCATTCTATTTTCCTCTGAGTCATTCAAACGCTTGATTGCAGTCTGACCGCCACTTATTACCAGCCTATATATTTTATTGTTCGGAGGCCACAATGACATTCCTTTCTGCGACACTCACCCGTGTCAAACCGTCCCCCACGATAGCCGTGACCGCAAAAGCTGCTGAACTCAAGGCAGCGGGACGTGATATTATTGGTCTTGGCGCAGGTGAGCCAGATTTTGACACGCCACAAAATATCAAGGATGCATCCCTCATAGCAATAAATGTTGGCCATACAAAATATACTGCGGTAGATGGTATCCTTGAATTAAAGCAGGCCATTATTGCGAAATTCAAACGCGACAACTCCTTAAATTATTCTACTAAAGAAATCACTGTAGGCACTGGAGGCAAGCAAGTTCTGTACAACGCATTAATGGCAACAATGAACCAAGGTGACGAAGTTGTGATACCGGCCCCGTACTGGGTCAGTTACCCCGATATGGTCCTTTTGACTGGTGGAACTCCCGTAATAGTAACTTGCGGTATTGACAGTGCATTCAAAATGACACCTGAACAACTGGAAGCAGCAATTACTCCTAAAACTAAATGGTTAATATTTAATTCACCGTCAAATCCCACGGGTGCAGGCTACAGCTACGATGAACTTAAATTATTAACTGAAGTATTGATTCGTCATCCACATGTTTGGGTGATGACAGATGATATGTATGAGCATTTAGCCTATGATGCATTCAAATTTTGTACTCCAGCAGAAGTTGAGCCAAGCCTCAAAGGCCGTACTTTAACAGTTAATGGCGTTAGTAAAGCATACGCGATGACTGGCTGGCGGATTGGCTATGCGGCGGGACCAGAGGTGCTAATCAAAGCAATTCGCAAAGTACAGTCACAATCTACATCAAACCCTTGCTCAATCAGCCAATGGGCGGCGGTGGAAGCACTCAATGGTTCGCAAGATTTTATAGCTTCAAATAATGAAGTTTTCGTAAGAAGACGTGATTTGGTGGTTAAAGCTCTTAATGACATTAGCGGAGTAGAATGCCCTGTACCTGAAGGTGCCTTTTATGTTTATCCTTCGATAGCAGGGCTAATTGGCAAAACATCTGCATCAGGAACTCTAATTGATAATGATGAAACATTTGCTACTGCTCTGCTGGAGGAAACTGGTGTTGCGGTCGTTTTTGGGGCTGCGTTTGGCGTATCACCCAATTTCCGCATCAGCTACGCTACCTCTGATGAAGCTTTGAAAGAAGCCTGCGAACGTATTTTGAGGTTTTGCGCAAACCTGCAGTGACTACTGTGCAACCAAGTTTATTAGCATCTAAGCACAAAACTGGTTAAACTTTAGAAAATGGTTAAATGCAGGCTAAAATATAAACTATTCTTGCCAACAAATTCTTCAAAGCAATCAAATAAAAGCTTAACAAAGAATTTAAGAAAGCTAGTAAAAATAATTAGCGAGCCAGAGGCTTACTTTAAATCATAAAATATCCCAAATCTTAATTCTTTATGGATTGACTTAGGCTTCATTAGCAATCTGATATTAATAACACATTGACCGCAATAATTCCTGACTAAAATTGTCGGGTTGACATTTCTGACTATTTCAGTAAGAATAAAACAAGGTCCAGCCACCTCGAAACTACTGAGGAAAGCCCGACATAGAAATTATGCGAGGACTTGCCAATGCAGCTACTCAAAAACACAGATAAAAGCTGCACAAAATGGATTAAAAACTACCACACAAAGTTTGATTGGATACAGTCATGAGCTTCCATTCAACACTGCCTAAACGAAAATTAGCACCAAGCCCGCCTAGTTATGCCGCTCGTGATTTGACGCAGGATGGTGACTTGGCGCAAATTGTGTTAGACGAAAAAATCTACATCTTGCGGATAACGCGGGCTGGTAAATTGATTCTAACCAAATGACAGCAGACAAGAAAAAACACGGTGGTACTCCTGTAGGGGTCATCGCCGAACTTGATAGCATTGAGGCAGCATCCGTTATCTACTTTCGCCTTTGGCGTAACGGTTCTGTTGCCCAAGCACAAATTTGGAATGACTTTGCCTCAGTGCTTGGACCTAGTTACGGCAGAAAAGCCATGAAGTCATTTGAGGAACTATGTACTCTTTGTACTCGTCATGGACGCAGACCGCTGATGCGGCATTCTTTACAATGTAAATATCTCGGCGCAGATGAATCTTGCTTTGCTAACTTCATTGCAACAGCAGCTACCGGGGAGCGTGAAGATGCACTACTTATAGCCACTCTGCTTGTTAGACCTGATATGGCGCCTCTGATCGCGTCTTTAGCTAATTATGTTGGCCTTGCCTTTAAAAAAATGCAACTCGGTGCACCGAAAGATATTTCCTCAGAACAATTTCCTTTATCAAAAACTCTTCATTAAAGAGAGGTTTTGATGGATTTTTTGTAGTCAATTTATATAAATTTGATATCAAGAGAGCCGTTTATCAAAGTATCAAAGTACGAACCATGCCATACCTAACTGACCGACGTAGTTTATCAAATACAATTTCAATTTTTGATATGCGCCAAAATTTAATTTAATTATTTCATTACACTATACGCAAATTGGGCACAGCTATCAGCCAAAAGCGTATCATCAAAGCGGCACCAGCAAAGGCTAACCCAACAACAAGGCCAAGCCATACACCCACACCTTCCCACCCCAAAACAAACCCTAAAATGTAGGCACAAGGTATCCCAATTATCCAATAAGAAACAGCCGCAATAATCATAGGCATTTTTGTATCCTGCATGCCTCGCAACAAGCCAAGCGCAACAACCTGTGCACCATCCATCAACTGAAACAGGGCGGCCATCATCAAAAGATTGACACCAATAATAATAATTTGAGCTCGCGCGGGCTCACCATTATTCATAAAAATACCAATTAACAGCTCTGGCAATGCAACAAACAGAACAACAGTTACAATCGCTGTTAAAAAACTCATAAAGATCAGGGTCTTTGCCCCTCGAACAAGATGGAATATATCGTTGCGGCCAATAGCATTTCCTGCACGGATAGTAGCCACATTCCCTAAACCAAGATGCACCATAAAGGTGATTGAGGTGAGCTGCATAGCTATGCCATGCGCGGCTAACGGAACGGTTCCCAGCCATCCCATCATCAAAGCTGTCGCTGCAAAAAGTCCAACTTCACTCAAGGTAGTTAATCCGATTGGCCAGCCGAGCCTAAAAACGCGAAGAAGCATTTCATAATCTGGGCGCCACAAACGATTGAGAATGCCATGATTTGGTAGTGTATACAGCGCATAAGCCACAGCACCAATCAGCATCATCGCATTCGTAACAACTGAAGCGATTGCCGCTCCACTAATGCCCATTTCAGGCATACCAAAATTACCAAAAATGAACAGATAATTTGCAAAACAATTTAATAAGACCCCCAAAGACGTGATCCAAAAAATAATTTGGGTCCGCTCAAGTGCTGCAAGATAACTTTTGAATGTCATTAAAATAAGAGCAGGAAATATTCCCCACCCCGCAATTGCCAAATATGCAGAACCATCACGAGAAACCTGATCGCTTTGGCCCGCAAACAACAAAATTTCTTCAGACCAATACATCAATGGCATCACTGTTATCGCAAAACCTACACTCAACCAAAGCCCCATACGAGTAGCACGGCGCAGACTTACTTCATCTCCTTCTGCATCATAAGAAGCAACCATAGGCATCACTGCCCAGGCAAACCCCGCACCAGCTAGAAACAACACCAAAAAGAAGGACCCGGCAACAGTTTGAGCCGCTAGTTCGTCAACACCATACCATCCAAGCATAACTGTATCCGTTACACCGATAGCCACCTGGCCTAGATGTCCACCAATCAAAGGCAAACCAAGAGATAAAACGGCTATCCCATGTGAGGGGTAGGACATTATAGATGTGGACATTGTTTAGCCTTTCACCTGATAGAGCCCTATAACGGCGGTTTCTCTTTTCAAATAAAGCTTTTTAACTAGTAGGTTTTTGAAAAATTAAATGAATGGCAAGACTAACTGAATTGAAATAAACGCAATTATACCACCCGAAATAATTTCAATTACCGCCATAGTCTTTATGGTCTTTTCCCCAGACCAACTTGGAAGCGCTGTGCGCCGTACTGTGACCGCAATTAGAGCACAAAATAACGTTACACTGGCAGTGCCTAGACCCATTACAAAAGTGCCCGCTATTCCGGCCCAAGGTATACCAAATCCAAAACATAAGATCAGTAAAAATACTGCACCAGTACATGGTCGAATTGCAATTGAACCCACGATGGCCAGCGCATCCAACCAAGAAGTCATACTTTCAACTTGATGCAAACTTGGTCCGTGCGCATGACCACAGTTGTCGCAATGTCTATCAGAATCCATTGGATATACCAAAGTAGAAGTCCCCCGACGGACACCACGAAAAACTAACCAAAGTCCAACCAAGCCGATAGCAGCATAACTTGCAGGCGCCATTATCTCTTCTGTTAAAGCGGTCATCTCAGTGAGACCCCAACCCAGGACAAATGCACCAATGACAACTAGAACGATGGCTACCGTAGCCTGCGCCAGAGATGCCGCAACCGCCAGTAAAGATAATCTCAACGCAGTCATACCGGTTGCAAAACCTAAGCCCCCTATTACCAGCTTACCATGCCCCGGACCTACCGCATGAAAAAATCCATAAGCGGCACATATACTCATCAACGCAAGCCACGCTCCTGTTTCACCAGTTCGAACAGCACGTAATCCAGCAGCTAAAGCATTTTGAGTGTCACGTTGTTCAGTCACTACCCAGCGCGTGACATCGCTCAAACCACCAAAGCCAAAAATCCAAGTCAAAACAACGACGCCTGCAAACAAAAAAGCAAATTTTAAAATACGCATGACAAGCTGACGGTATCCGCAAATGCTTCACCGACTTTAGGAAAGTCATCCTCCGCTTTACTTGCCGGCATCGCATAAAGTAATTCTTCAACCATAGTATACGCAGCATCTAAATCCGCATTCTGAACTTTCGCAGTACAAGGTCCTTCAACAATTACTGAGCCAACCAAATTATAAGCGGTATAAAAAGTTGGGTCAAAAGCCTTAATTATAATTCCGTCCGCCATACCTGAGGAAGATCTAAAATGCGTTGAGATAACCAGGCCGTTTTCGACTTTTATACCATTGCGCTGAGGCGGTCCAAGAACAACAGGTTTACCATTACGTGTCGCAATGGTGTCACCGGCGAAGCCTTCAACCCAATTCAGATCAAAACCGTCAAGCAGCAATAGCTCATTGTCTTCAAGACTGCCGTTTCCATCTGGGTCCAGTCCCATATCTGTCAGTAAAAGTAACGAGTAAAAGTCATCATACATCCACTGCACCTCGACGCCTTCAAAGGCACCATCTTTATCCACTGACACGCGCAGTTTGACATCAACAAACACGTGTGGATGCGCGGCTGCGTCCGTCGGCATTATCAGCAGTATTACTAACATAAAAGTAGCGAGTATATTCTCACAGTAAGATTTTCTCATACAGATTTTATCACTCAAGGGTTGGAAAATTGCATTACATTAGTAGTGTGACATTCTTTATTTAGATTAACAGTGGTCGAGTTTTTAGCTTCATGTAAAGTCATAGTCCAATAAAAATACTTTTTTTAATCCCACATAGATAAGCGAATAATCACAAAACTCCACAAGTATAGAAACAAAAAGGCCCATGATGCGAATTGAAATACGTAATCTAAATGGTAATCAATTTGTAATTCGACACTGGGGAGATGCATCAAAACCTAAGTTATTGATGTTGCATGGTTTTCCAGAGTTTGGTGATGCCTGGGAAGATTTAGCACCATTGGTCGCTCACCGTTTTCATTGTATCGCTCCGGATCAGCGAGGCTACGGCGGCAGCTTTGCGCCTGCTAATGTTGGGGCTTATACTTTTTCAAATTTAGTTGCTGACATGACAGCTTTGATTGGGAACGTTGGACCGATAACCATAATTGGTCACGACTGGGGTGCTGCAGTGGCCTATGGGCTAGCAATGTTCCAACCAAACTTAGTGAAACGCTTAATTGTTGTTAATGGTGTGCACCCAGTACCATTCCAGCGCGCTGTGGCAGCAGGCGGATTACAATCCAAGGCGTCACAATACATCAACTATCTACGCAGTAAAAAATCTGACAAAGGGTTAGAAAAAGACGACTTCGCTAAATTAATCAAATTGTTTTCAGCCAATATGGACATGAGTTGGTTAGCAGGCAAGCGCCTAGCCGATTATAAAACTGCATGGCGGACCTCAGGCGTTACAAGTATGGTCAACTGGTATCGCGCTTCTCCTCTGGTTATAGCTAGTCCGGGCATGCCAGCGCCAATGCCTTGTCTACCAATCAAAAAATTGTTTGTAAAATGCCCACACCTCCTCATTTGGGGAATCAATGACGTTACTTTACTACCTCAGTCCACCGATGGTCTGGAAGAATTCGCGCCAAATTTGACTCGATCAAATATTGCTGATGCAGATCACTGGGTTTTGCATCAAAAGCCTCGAGAAGTTGCAGATATCATTTTAGACTGGATGTCATAAGGGTCAATTTTATTATGGATTCTTCAAAATTCTTCGTACCCTAGCGTTGATTCAGTTGTATAGATAATAATCCCACTTCCCCCCTTCTCATGCCTCTGACATAGTAGTTTAAAAAAGAGCGGTTAAAATGGCAGATCTTCTTAGCAGCGCGCCCAAGGACAACTATGATGCTTCTTCAATTCAGGTGTTGGAGGATATGGAGCACGTACGACTGCGCCCTGGCATGTATATTGGAGGCAAGGACGATCGCGCCCTACACCACATGGTCGCGGAAATAATCGACAACTCTATGGATGAAGCTGTCGCCGGACACGCCACATGGATAGAAATTGAATTGCATGAGAGTGGACGTATAACAGTCCGCGATAATGGTCGCGGCATCCCTACTGGGCCACACCCAAAAGATCCAGAAAAGTCAGCGCTTGAAATAATTTTTTGTACTTTAAACGCAGGCGGTAAATTTTCTGGAGATGCTTACGAAACTTCGGGTGGATTACATGGCGTGGGCAGTTCTGTTGTGAACGCTCTTTCTGATTACCTTCGTGTCGAGGTGGCGCGTAATCGTGAGTTGTTCGCCATGGAGTTTTCCCGTGGTGTACCTAAGAAAAAACTTACAATGATTGGTGCAGCACCAAATCGGCGCGGAACTTCGGTCACTTTCCACCCTGACCCTGAAATTTTTGGTTCACTTACCCTCAAACCTGCGCGACTTTTCACAATGGCGCGCTCCAAAGCTTATCTATTCTCAGGTGTGGAAATTCGTTGGAAAACGGAAATTTCTGATGGTGAAACGGCAACTTCGGCAAACTTCCATTTTCCAGGCGGCCTTGCGGATTATTTGAAAGAAGTCTTAGGCGAAGTAACTACGTATTCTAACGTGCCATTTTCTGGTACCGTGTCATTTGAAAAATTTAATGCTCCGGGCAAAGTTGAATGGGCAATTAACTGGACGCCTGCCCGTGATGGTTTCATTCAGTCCTACTGTAATACAGTCCCAACGCCGGAAGGAGGCACTCACGAAACTGGTTTTTGGGCTGCTATTCTTAAAGGCATCAAAGCTTACGGAGAGTTGGTTAATAATAAAAAAGCCAGTACAATCATTCGCGAAGATCTTACAACAGGCGCGGGGGCGCTGGTATCGTGCTTCATCCGAGAACCTGAATTTGTAGGTCAAACAAAGGATAGGCTCGCCACCGTCGAAGCCCAACGAATGGTAGAGAATTCTGTACGTGACCACTTTGACAATTGGTTAGCAGCTGACACTAAATCTGCAGGTGCCATATTGGATTTTCTGGTCTTGCGCGCTGAAGAACGAATGCGGCGTCGACAGGAAAAAGAAACATCGCGGAAAACAGCCACACAGAAATTACGTTTGCCAGGGAAATTGACTGATTGCTCAAGTAAGTCTCGGGATGGAACCGAGTTGTTCATAGTTGAAGGCGATTCTGCGGGCGGCTCCGCTAAAATGGCCCGTGATCGAAAAACTCAAGCATTATTACCGCTAAGAGGTAAAATTTTGAACGTTCTAGGTGCAGCTTCTAACAAGCTTGGATCAAATACCGAAATTTCAGACTTAACCCAAGCTCTCGGCGTCGGCTTGGGGACAAAATTTAATGTTGACGATTTGCGTTATGACAAGGTGATTATTATGACCGACGCCGATGTTGACGGCGCACATATTGCAGCACTTTTAATGACGTTTTTTTTTACTCAGATGAGACCAATGATAGATTCCGGACACCTTTATCTTGCCTGTCCACCCCTGTTTCGCCTCACCCAAGGAGCACGGCGTGTGTATTGCATTGACGATACCGAGAGGATAGAAATGCTAGAAAAAGGCCTTGGAGGCAAAGGCAAAATTGAGGTTTCCCGTTTTAAAGGGCTTGGAGAGATGGATGCAAAAGATCTGAAAGACACCACTATGAATCCCGCTACGCGAAAACTAATTCGTATATCAATTGATGATGACGAACCCGGTGAAACTGCTGATCTAGTTGAGCGATTGATGGGCAAAAAACCAGAGATGCGGTTCCAATATATCCAAGAAAATGCGCGTTTTGTGGCTGAACTAGATTTATAAAAACCTACCTTTTCGGTACACAGTCTCAGATTAAAAGAATACAAGCTTAAAGGTACTTCAATTTATTATAACATAGGAAGCTATCGATAGATAAAATTACTATTATTACTAGCCCTTTAATTGCTACGGGGGTTATCCTTTTGTTTAGTGAAACTGAGTATGTAGTGGTATTATCACGAAGCTATCTCGTGATATGAAAAACCTCGTTATCTACAGATTTTTTCACAGAATGACACAATTATAAAGCTATTTGATCTCAAATTTTTCACGATATTGCTTCCGTAAATGCGCAAAATACTGCTTTCCTTCTTGATTTTGACTTCATTAGTGAGCTGTGGTCGTCCATTAACAAAAAACGAAATTTCCTTAGCCAAAAGTATTCATGGTGATACCCTAGACATCAAGCGTGTTCGTTTAATCAATGGCGCTCCGACGCAAACTATAACATTTCAACATAAAGCCAGACCCAGAGCCACCTGCCGCGAACTTTTATTGCCTCCACCAACCGACGCGATAATTACGACCACGCCGGCAGCGGTGACAATTTTTTCGAGAGTGTTTTTTGATAAACGCTGGTTTCTAGATGACTATGCTGCCAACTATCCAAACAAACTTAACCTGTCAGCGGCAATGTTGTTGGCCCATGAGTTAACCCACGTTTGGCAATGGCAGAACCGACAATTAACAAGCTATTCACCCCTAAAGGCTGCAAGCGAACACCGTATACATGAAGATCCTTATCTGTTCAACATAAGCACCAAAAGGATGTTCAGCGAATTTGGTTACGAGCAGCAAGGATCTATTGTTGAGGAATTCGTCTGCTGTCGTACACTTGATCCACAATCCACGCGCACCCGACGTTTGCATGCGCTTATTAGCCAAGCCATGCCAGTAGCGCCTTTACCTCAATCACCAGAACATGAAGTGTACCTTCCTTGGGATGGCGTTAGAATTGAAGGAATTTGCCAATAATTAAAATTATCATTCTCTTAGAGCTAAAATTAAATATCTTGAGCAGCAAGATTAAGTGCTTGAACCCATGCTGTAGGATCAACAGTAACTGGATCAGCTATTTCTCGGTTTTGCCCCGGCAACCGTCCCCCTTCATCTGCACCCACAAGTGAGCTTAGCATAATCACCCGATTTGAAAAATCATCAGATGCACTGGGATCAATTAGCAAATAATATTGACCTAAGTCATGCGGAGGACCTTCCGAAGCTTTAAGCGGCTTTACATCATGAGATAAAACACCACCCGTCATGCCAGCAGCAAGCAGTTCTGCCATAAGGCCAAAACCCCAACCCTTATACCCTCCCATTGATACAAGGGTCCCACCAAGTGCTGCTTCAGGGTCTTCAGTTGGCTGACCATGGACGTCCAGTGCCCAACCTTTTGGTATGCGCTCTCCCGCAGCTTTGGCCATAGTAATCTTACCTAAAGCAACAGTTGTGGTGGATTGGTCAAATTGCATTGCTAGCCCGCCTTCTCCGTCCGGAACGGAAAAGGCGATTGGGTTAGTCCCAATGACGCGAGCCTTTCCCCCCGGTGGTGCAACGATCGGTGAAGCATTAGTGAACCCAATACCTATTAGACCAGCCTGCGCAATCTGTTCGGTAAAATATCCCAAGGAAGTGCATGTATGTGCATGACCAATAGCAAGACTAGCCAAGCCATATTCGCGCGCTGCGTCGAGTGCAGGTGCTAGACCTTGGGCAAAAGCAGGTTGAGAAAAACCCATTTTAGCATCTACATAAATAGCCGCAGGCCGTGGCTTACTAACTACGGGGCGAACATTACCTCTGACACGTCCACTGCGCAGTTGAAGGCAATAACTTTCTAAATAATAAAGGCCACAAATTCGGTTTCCCGTGGCCTCAGCCCGAGCCACGGCACGGGCGACTTCAGCTGCAGAAAATTTCCCAGCGCCATGCCGAAGCAGAGCAGTTTGTACTGTAGATTCAATCTCGCTTTGGGTAACACTTGTCATTTTTACACTCCACTCAAAGCTTGCATCACATGATAATTATAGAACAAAAACAGTTTTTTACGTCAAAAAACAGTTTGCCGGTACTGTTATCAAGTAAAGGCATTATAAATATCTGAAATTTAAATATATCCCAAAACATTAAGAGTTGGTATAGAAGGTTTGATACCAAAATTCATAACTAATATTAATAGTGTACGAAACATTTAGAAAATTAAAATTTTAAAAACCAATTAAAACTTGCGATTTTCTTGATAAAGGCTCACGCTAATTATTCAATTAGCTTTTATAAATATTTGGTTGGAGTAGAAAAAGTGGCGGCATTACTTTTTGCGATGTTTTCGGCGGCAATGTTATTTGGGTATCTACGTATGCCAAAATTCGCCTATGCCGCATTCGCTTTGGCAATTGCTGTCAGCTTATACTGGTTCAAATTCCACGCCACAGCTCAACTTACAATTCAACTGTAATAGGTACGCAATGTCACTTTCTCTTGAAACGTCTAGAATACTTAATGCGTTAGGAATGCTTGCAATCTGCCTAGTGTTAATTGTTGCTTATTTTTATCAATTTTTCCTTTATGAATTGCCATGCCCTTTATGCCTTCTTCAACGTGTTGGTTTTGTTGCCGTAGGCTTTGGGCTAGGTCTCAACTTACTCTACCATCCACGCCCACGACACTATGCGCTAGTTTTAATAGCAGCTATCTTTGGGGTTAGTGTTTCGATCCGTCAAATACTTTTGCATATTGTACCCGGAACTGGGCACTACGGGTCATCTATTTTTGGAATGCACTATTATACTTGGGCAGCTGTTGTATTTTTTCTGATAATCCTTGGCACATCGATAATGCTGTTGTTCGAAAGACAGTATGACCAGACAGTTGAGAGTGCTTCTGAAAAGGTCCTGTTCGGTGGAAGCTCTTTGGCAAAAGGAGCATTTTTCTTAATGGTCTTTCTGGGATTGGCAAACGCACTGACTACTTTTTTGCAATGTGGACCTGGAATTTGCGAGGAGTCTCCGGCTACTTATAAATATCTTGATACCCTTGAAAAAGGGTAGTCAAAACGCAGCTAGGCTCCACTAATTATACTTGAAAACTAGTAACCTAAACTGTCGATCTCATTAAAAAACTGTAAGTGAAAATGCTCACAGTAAATAGCTGACTATTATCAGAAAACTACAGCAACTGGCCATTTTTTAAAGTTAAAGTCCGGTCCATTCGCGCTGCAAGTGAAAGGTTATGTGTTGCAATCAGCGCAGCAAGACCAGTTCCTCGCACTAACTCCAATAAGATATCAAAAACTTGATCGGACGTTTCCGGGTCAAGGTTACCAGTTGGTTCATCTGCCAAAAGTAGGCTTGGCCCATTGGCAAGTGCTCTACAGAAGGCGACCCGTTGTTGCTCACCACCAGAAAGCGCAGCAGGCCTATGATCTGCTCTTCGACCCATTCCAACTCGTACCAATAAATCATGCGCATATTTTTCAGCATTTAACCGTGAGACACCCGCACTGAGTTGCGGTAATACAATATTTTCAAGAGCCGTGAATTCGGGCAATAAATGATGAAACTGATAGATAAACCCCACATCTGATCTTCGAGCCGCTGTTCGTCTACTATCAGATTCATCTGTCATGTTTTGTCCTGCTAGAGTCACTACGCCGTCGTTTGCATTATCCAGCAGACCTGCTATATGCAGTAAAGTTGATTTACCCGCCCCTGACGGCGCCACAAGTGCAACAATCTCACCTTTATCGACAGACAGATTTACCCCTCGCAGTACATTTACTGCATTAGGCAAACTTTGATTGTAAACTTTAATTATTTCATGAAGGGTCAGCACAGGTTCACTCATATCGCAATGCCTCTACTGGATTCATGCGAGCCGCTCGTCGGGCTGGGAAAATAGTTACAACAAAAGATAAGCCTAAAGATAATATCACAGCACTCAAAATATCTTTCAAGTTTAACTCAGCTGGCAGAGCATATATCCCGCGTATGGCCGGATCCCAAACTCCTCCCCCTAGTACATAGTTCACAAAGGAAAACAAAGGATCAATATAGATAGCGAAAAGACATCCAAGAATTACACCCAACACTGTTCCAATCAGACCAGTAAAAGCACCACAAATGAAAAAAATGCGTAAAATTGAGCCCTCAGTAAAACCCACAGTTCGTAGAATGCCAATGTCACGGCCTTTATTTTTCACAAGCATAATCAGCCCTGAGACTATATTCATTGCCGCAATCAAAACTAAGATTGAAAGAATCACAAACATGACATTATCTTCAACTTCTAGTGCTCGTAAAAACGCTCCAGAAGCATCACGCCACGTCCAAACTTGTGCTCCAGACCCTGCAATTTCCAAAAGCGCGTGGGTATACTGATCGACCATTTCTGGTGCTTCAACCATAACTTCGATTTCATCAACCACATCCTCGCGATTCAGAAATGATTGCGCTTCTTTAAGCGGCATATAAATACGCGTTCGGTCAATATCATAGCGGCCTGCACTAAAAATATAAGTGATTTCGTAGGCATTAATACGTGGACTTATACCAAACGCAGTCTTAACGCCATTTGGCGATATAAGCTTAACCCTGTCTCCGATGGCAGCTCCTAACTCTCGAGCAACACCTGACCCGATCGCAATGCCTTTTACGTAACGGCCAATATTGCCCTGAGAATTTAAAGGGTCAGCAATACGCGGCAAGGTTGCTAAATTTTCAGCTGTCATCCCATACACTTGCACGCCTGCATTTTGGTTTCGCAAGCTGATCATAACTTGACCTTTAACCAACGGTGCAACGCGGATAACTCCGCGAACAGAACGCAGTGCATCCGCTATACTATCATATTCGGCTATTGTTCGATCAATCGGACCATTCTCAGTGAAAGACCCAACATTGTAGATCGTCACATGCGCATTTGCTCCCAGAATTGTATCAACAAATTCTGCGCGAAAGCCTGATCGTACTGACAGTGTCGCTATCAAAGCAAATACAGCCAAAGTTATACCGATTAGGCTAATCCATGTCATTGTGCTGACCCCTCCTTCGGCGCGACGCGCACGCAAGTAGCGCCAGGCGATCATAAACTCGAATGGAGCAAAGGGGGGGGTTACCACGTTGTAAACTCCTAATCAAAAGAAGGCCCCAGCTTGGGCGTATCCTTAACAAAGATTAATGCCAGGTGCTTTTAACGTTGGATATAACTCATCAAGCACAAGCGACGCACTTTCACTATTTCACATACTTTACATCAAAAGGCTGATGGTGCCCAATTACACTACATATTGGCATAAATACTTATTACTTTCTGCACCGCTGATTCCGGTGACAGCTCCTCGCTCTCACCAGTCCGGCGCGAGGTCAGCTCCACTATTCCATTTTTTAAGCCTCGCGGCCCAATAGTAATTCGCCAAGGTATACCAATCAAATCCATGGTAGCAAATTTACCACCAGCACGCTCTTTACGATCATCATACAAAGGCTCGAGGCCAAGCGCAGTCATGCTATTGTATATAGCATCACAAGCTGCGTCAGCCTCTTCATCACCCTGCTTAAGATTTATTATACCACAGTGAAATGGCGTCACACCCTCAGGCCAAATGATACCTTTGTCATCATGGTTGGCTTCTATAATCGCACCAAGCAAGCGACTGACACCGATACCATGACTGCCCATGTGAACAGGTGACAGCTTACCATCAGGGCCTTGAACAACAGCATTTAACGCTTCAGAGTATTTAGTTCCAAAATAAAAAATTTGTCCAACTTCAATGCCACGCGCCACTCGCCGACGTTCTTCCGGCACTGCAGCAAACAAAGCTTCATCATGAGTTTCGTCCGTCCGTGCATACAAGTTTGTAAATTCATCCAGCACACCGGCGCATTGTTCCACATTATCGTAATCAATTTCACGATCACCAAAGGTTAATGCAATAACCGAATTATCATAAAATACTTCGCTTTCACCCGTTTCAGCCAATACTAAAAACTCATGTGTATTATCGCCCCCCATTGCTCCACTATCTGCTCGCATGGGTATGGCTTTTAAGCCCATTCGCTCATAAGTGCGCAAATAGCTCACAAGATGGCGATTATAGGCATGGAGCGCATCTGCTTTGTTCAAGTCAAAATTATAACCGTCTTTCATGTAAAATTCACGGCCACGCATTACACCAAAACGTGGGCGTATCTCATCGCGAAATTTCCACTGAATTTGATATACAGTAAGCGGTAAATCCTTATAACTTCCAACGTGAGTTCGGAAGATATCAGTGATTAGTTCTTCAGCTGTTGGCGTGAATAACATATCACGATCATGACGATCTTTAATACGCAGCATCTCTGCTCCAAAAGCATCATAACGCCCACTTTCGCGCCAAAGATCCGCTGATTGAATTGTAGGCATCAGCATAGGCATGTGGCCTGCGCGTTGTTGTTCTTCATGAACAATATTTTCAATCTTGCGCAAGACCTTAAACCCAAGCGGAAGCCAAGAATAGATTCCAGCACTGGCTTGCTTAATCATACCCGCACGCAACATTAAGCGATGGCTTACAATTTGTGCCTCGCTGGGGTTTTCCTTGAGAACAGGCAGAAAGTAGCGGCTAAAACGCATAACGCGGCTCCTAACAGAAATTTTATAACTTGATTAGGGCAATCGCTCCACTGTCGCAATTGGCAAAGGCGCGGTTTGTTAAACAAGATGTTAAGATTTCTCATCTGAGTAGCCAGCTCGTGTCGCGAGGTGCAAAGCTACCTGAGTAGCTTTAGCCATATCTTGCACTGAAACCCATTCAAGGGGACCATGTACATTCTGCATCCCACAAAAAATATTAGGGCATGGCGTCCCAAACTCCGTTAAACGAGATCCGTCAGTACCACCCCGGATTTCGCCCATAATCGGCTCAAGCCCAACATCACGGACTGCAGCTTTAGCCAATTCGACTGGACCCATATCTCTTTCCAACCAGTATCGCATATTACGATATTGATGACTTATTTCACATGTAATCCGCGCAAGGGGTTCTGTAGCTGCTACAGCAGAACAAATATTACGTAAAAGTGCGCCTTTTGCCAATAAACCATTAAGTTCAAAATCACGAAGAATAAATTGCATTTCGACCTCAGCGGCATCACCCGATTGCGCTATAAGATGAATAAAGCCCTGCCGTCCTTCGGTTGTTTCTGGTGTCATGTTCGCTGGCAGCATCAGCGTTATTTTGGCTGCAAGGGACAACGCATTAACCAGCTTGTCTTTGCCCCACCCAGGATGGATTGACACCCCAGTGACAGTAATACGACCTAAATCTGCAGAAAAGCTCTCATACTCAATTTCACCCGGCTTAGACCCATCAAAAGTGAAGGCAAAGTCAGATTGTAAATCTGCAGGTAATTTGGGCGTTACTCCACGTCCAATTTCTTCATCTGGTACGAAAGCAATACGAATGTTGCCATACGGTAAATTTTTATTTTTAAGCAAATGACGAGCAGCTGTCATGACTACAGCTACACCCGCTTTGTCATCAGCGCCCAACAAAGTCGTCCCACTAGCCGTAATTATATCTTCTCCAACTTTCTCAGCTAAATAGGGAAAGTTATGTGGTGATAATACAAGATTTGGCGCTTCAGAAAAACTTATATCACCGCCATTATATACATTATGCACAACTGGCTTTACCCCTGTTGCGTTAAATTGTGGGGCAGTATCCACATGGGCAAGCCAAGCCATCACCGGGGTAGAATTTTCTATTGTCGCAGGTATTGTAGCTAGCACAACACTGTCTTCATTCAGAGAAACATCTTGCGCGCCCATTTCTATGAGTTCTGTCATTAATAGACGGGACATATCGAGCTGGCAGCGAGTGCTTGGTACTGTTTGGCTGGCATCATCACTTTGACTATCGATGACGACATAACGCAAAAGACGGTCTTGTAATTCAGCATCAAATTGGGTGCGCATACGTTATCTCCATTAAAAACTAGCAAAATAAACAAAAATTGGCTGCGTATTGTCAATAACGCCGTTGACGCTTCACGTAGTACCGTTGTGCTTTATAAAACCCGATTCCTGATAATTGAATCAAATCTAAGAGGTTTACCAGCGGTCATCGCAGCTGCTCGATCTAGCGCAGATTTTACTCTGCCCGATAGGTTCGGCTTTTTGGGAGTGATATTTCAATGGTTGGTGTTGAGGGTTTTGTCTAGTATCGACATGATCAACACTCCAAACCAGTGATCTTGGTACTTACATCCAAGATGGACCTTAAAAGCTTGGAGTTTCACATCTTTCTTTCTCACTAAAAACCATGAAAATGCGAAGATCTATACTTGCAGCACTTGCACGACGGTGGAAATGCTGCATTACAGTCTAACTGATACTCTGGGCGCGTAGTTCTAAATAGATGCACAGAGCAATTAGAGTTAATCAGTGCCGGTTAATCAGCATTGATATAAGCGTCTGCTCTTTAAATTCTAGGTTCAAAAATGTCATTGTTGTTTTATGTCAAGTAGACATTTTGGATTCCGTTTGATCACTCAATTTAACAAACGCGTGATACCAGTGACCCGTTTTCAGATGACCCGCGTAACTCTCATGAAAGTTGCAAAAACGCGACTTTATAAACTGGAGATACATACCATGAATACCTTAAGTAGAACTGCCGCAATCGTTATCGCAGCTTTGTCGATCAATTCCGCTGCCCACGCCGCCAACATCGTAGAAATAGCATCTGAAGACGAGCGTTTTTCAACTTTAGTTTCTGCTGTAAGTGCAGCTGGTCTTGCTGAAACTCTTCAAGGATCAGGTCCATTTACGGTCTTTGCACCTGTCAACGATGCGTTTGCTGCCTTGCCAGAAGGCACTGTCGAAACGTTGCTCAAACCGGAAAACAAAGAACAATTAAGCAATATTTTACTTTACCATGTAGACGATCGCAAACTGTTGGCTGAACAAATCCCAACTGGATCAAACTATTTTAAACCCGTCTTGGCATCTGAACGTTTATGTATCACCAAAAATTCGTCTGGAGTATCTATCTCAGATGGGACTGGAGATTTGGCCAATGTGATTATTGCTAATATTCAAGCAGATAATGGCGTGATCCACGTCATTGACAAAGTATTGCTTCCAGGAACTCGTCCCGCCTGCCACTGAGGTAAGCCCAACATCTTTAAAACAAAGGGGTCTTGCTATTGGCGAGGCCTCCTGCATTCCAACACTTGAATATTCTCGCCAAATCCGTGATGTCTAGTCCAACAACGCATGGAGTAGACATGAGCCTGCCGGTCAGTGATCAAGTTAAGTATTGGGGCATAGCCGCCGCCGTTTTATTCATAGTGCTTTATGCTCTTGGTAATCAACTTTTGCCTTTTTTCCTTGGCGCCGCGATAGCATATTTTCTCGACCCCGTCGCAGATTGGTTGGAAAATCATGGATGTAGTCGAAGCCTAGCAACTGGAATAATAACTATTTCGTCAATCATTGCATTTGTAATCATTGCGTTAATGATTTTACCAACCTTAATTCAACAGTCAGTGCAGCTTTTTAATATTATACCTACTTTAGCTCAAAACTTTAGTGACTTTTTAACAGAAAAATTCCCCAGTTTACTCGATGAGCAGTCAACACTTCATAAAAGCTTAGAGACACTTGGGCAAACTGTTTCCGAGCATGGCGCACAGTTGTTGAATACAGCGCTGTCATCAGCCGCAACGCTGCTGGAGGTTATAATCTTGTTTGTTATCGTGCCGGTTGTTTCAATTTATCTACTATTAGATTGGGATCGCATGATAGGTAAAATTGACGATATGTTGCCATTGGATCACGCACCAGTCATTCGAAGACTTGCTTCAGAAATCGATAAAACACTATCAAGTTTCATAAGAGGTATGGGCACCGTTTGCCTCGTACTTGGCACTTATTACGCCATTACTCTTATGTTAGTCGGGTTACAATTTGGCTTAGTGGTAGGCTTTATTGCTGGGCTGCTCACATTCATACCTTACGTTGGTGCACTCGTTGGGGGCGGATTAGCCCTTGGGTTAGCGCTTTTTCAATTCTGGGGTGAGTGGGTTTGGATAGGAGTCGTAGCCGGAATTTTTGCAAGTGGGCAAATGATAGAAGGTAACTTTTTGACACCAAAATTAGTTGGAAATAGCATTGGCCTTCACCCCGTTTGGCTCATTCTTGCCTTATCAGTTTTTGGTGCTCTGTTCGGTTTTGTCGGTATGCTTATTGCTGTACCACTAGCTGCAGCTCTCGGCGTTTTTGTACGCTTTGCAGCAGAGCAATATCGAAACGGTCCTTTGTATCGTGGGGTGACCGAGACAGGCCAATCAGAGCCAGCGACCAAAGATTAAATAATGGCAATCCAATTGGGGTTTAATCTACCTGCACGTACAGCGCTTGAACGTGACGATTTTATGATCGCACCGTCCAATACGGTGGCAGTAAAGATGATTGATAATTGGCGGAAGTGGCCTCTATCTAAACTAGTACTAACCGGACCTATCGGAGCGGGGAAATCCCATTTAACCCATGTTTGGGCATCAGAGACAGGCGCACGCATAGTTTTTGCGTCTGAACTTTTCGAAATGAAGCTGGATATTTTGGCTCGCAAACCGATAGCCGTAGAAGACGTTGATGTTATTTATAACGATATACTGTGTCAGACAGCTCTATTTCATTTACACAACCTTTTACAAAGTGCTGGGATACCCCTGTTAATGACAGGCATTCAATCGCCACGCCTTTGGGGCTTGAGTTTGCCGGACCTGCAAAGTCGTGTTGACGAAACACATCATGCATCACTTGAGGCACCAGACGACACATTGCTCAGCGCAGTTTTGGCAAAACTTTTTGTAGATCGTCAATTGAAATCAAAAGCAGACGTCATTCCATATTTGATAACCCATATGGAGCGCAGTTTTGCAGCAGCTCATCAGATCGTAGACGCCCTAGATACTGTCAGTCTTGAACGACAAAAACCAATTACGCGTAAACTCGCAGCCGAATTACTGGACAATAGTGTTAATTCTGAGAGATAAGCATACTTTAGCTCGAAGATTTTCTACCAAAGGGATCTGATGACAAACGCTGATTTTCTTGAATCCCCGTTCCCATGCTCTGTGGAACTAAATGACTTTGATCCAGCAGGGCCAGGGCGTTTTTTTAATCGTGAATTGAGCTGGTTAGGTTTCAACTGGCGCGTAGTTGAAGAGGCTAAAAACACGCGTGTTCCCCTTTTAGAAAGACTACGATTTTTGTCTATTTCCGCTACGAACCTAGACGAATTTTATACTGTAAGAGTTGCTGGTTTGCGCGAGTTAGCTCACTCAGGCAACACATCGCCCGCCGCCGACGGGCTGAGCCCTTCCGAACAGCTTGTTCTTATTGATGAAGACGCTCGCAATCTAATGCAAACACAACAAAGAGTTCTGACCCAGTTACAAAAAGAAATGGAAAAAAAGGGGCTATCAATACTGAAGCGCGATGAATTGAACGATGAGGATTGCTTGCACATTGATAAAGTCTTTCTGGCAAGTGTTTTTCCTGTCTTATCCCCTCTTGCAATTGATCCAGCACATCCTTTTCCCTTTATTCCAAACACTGGGTACGCGCTTGCTCTTCAAATGGAACGCGTGTCTGACAAGCGGAGCCTGCAAGCGCTTTTGCCGATACCAGCACAAATTAATCGTTTTGTTACTCTTCCCGGTGACGCGACCCGGTTTTTACCTCTCGAAGAGTTGTTACTGCTAAAAATCCCTACCCTGTTTCCTGGATATGTACTTAATGCACATTTCGAATTTCAGGTATTACGGGATAGCGATTTAGAAGTCGAAGACGAGGCTGAAGATTTGGTCCGCGAGTTCGAAGTCGCCCTCAAACGCCGCCGTCGTGGTGAGGTCGTACGCCTAACCCATTCAGCCGGAGCTCCAGCAAAACTTATGGCCGTCATAATGAACGAACTGGGCGTTAGCAATGCAGAAGTTATTGAACTCCAGGGCATGATAGGCATGGCAGATTTGAGCGAATTAGTAACAGAAGCGCGACCAGATTTACTTTGGCCTACCTTCACCCCACGCGTTCCAGAACGTGTTACCGATTTTGAAGGGGACATGTTCGCAGCAATCTCGCAAAAAGATATGTTGTTACATCATCCCTATGAAACCTTTGACATGGTTGTCAGGTTTTTAAAACAAGCTGCCCTTGATCCCAACGTGGTTGCAATAAAACAAACATTATATCGGACTTCCAAGAAATCCCCTATTGTCGAGGCGCTTTGCGAAGCAGCGGAAGATGGTAAGTCCGTAACCGCTTTAGTCGAATTAAAAGCACGCTTTGACGAGGCTGCCAATATACGTCAGTCTCGGCGTTTGGAACGTGCTGGAGCGCATGTTGTGTATGGCTTTATAGATCTAAAGACACATGCAAAAATTAGTACGGTCGTGCGTCGTGAAGGCAATAAACTAGTGACCTACACGCACTATGGAACTGGTAATTATCATCCCATTACAGCGCGGATTTATACAGATCTTTCTTTGTTTACTTGCGATTCTGAACTAGGGCGTGACGCAACAAAAGTATTCAATTATCTATCCGGTTACGCACCACCCAAAGGTTTAGATAACCTTGCTATATCTCCCACAACACTCAAGCCAAAGTTGCTGAAGATGATCTCGATAGAAGCAGAACACGCACGAGCCGGAAAACCTGCAGAAATCTGGGCAAAAATGAATTCCATTATCGACAGCGAAGTAATTGATGCTCTGTATGCCGCAAGCCAGGCCGGCGTCAAAATTAGTTTAATTGTACGTGGGATCTGTGGCTTACGCCCCGGGATTAAAAGTTTATCTGAAAACATTAGGGTAAAATCGATTATTGGACGATTTCTTGAGCATTCTAGAGTTGTCTGTTTTGGAAACGGATATGGTTTACAATCAAAAAGAGCGCGCGTTTTTATATCTTCTGCCGATTGGATGGGTCGGAACCTGACCCGCCGGGTAGAAACGTTGGTGGAAATACAAAACGCAACCGTCAAGGCCCAAATTGTGAGCCAGATTATGGCTGCCAATTTGGCAGATACATCACAAAGTTGGGTCATGGGGCCCGAAGGTAAATTTACTCGACCTGAGATTCCTAAAGGAGCCTTCGCCTTTAACTGTCACCGATTTTTTATGGAAAACCCCTCTCTTTCCGGCCGCGGTTCAGCTGGAGCAGCGGATGTACCAAATCTAACCCACACTCAAGACTAATGACTACAGAGGATAAATTCTAGACGCACTTCACAGCAACAGTGACAAAACTGATCTTACCACAACGTAACGATACGTTGACCCAAAGCCACCACTAGTTCATCACTATTATGCAGAATGTGTCGTCAGGGGGCCATGAAAGTTTTGGTGGAGCCAAAAAATTTAGATGGTGGTCTATTTGGGCAACCATTGTTCAAAGATCCTTCTGCGCGCGCTCTTGCTCGAGTAGGCGTGGTTGATATTGGTTCAAACTCGGTCCGACTTGTCGTGTTTGATGGAGCGGCTCGGTCCCCAGCGTATTTTTACAATGAAAAAATAATGTGTGCTCTGGGTGCCGGTGTATCTGAAACTGGCTACCTAAATCCAAAAGGACGTATCAGAGCTTTGAGTGCACTACGCCGTTTTCATCAGCTCGCTGAAGGGATGCTACTATCCAGTCTATCTGTTGTCGCAACTGCAGCCGTCCGTGATGCGAAGGATGGAAAGGCTTTCTGTCGTGATATTTTGAACGAAACAGGATTGCATGTGCGCATTATCAATGGGCGAGAAGAAGCGCGCTTATCTGCTCAGGGTGTTTTATTGGGTTGGCCGGGATCCTATGGCCTAGTTTGTGATATTGGTGGATCTTCCATGGAACTAGCAGAAATATTTGACGGACAAGTTGGTAAGCGAGTTAGCTCTGACCTTGGCCCACTCAAACTGCAGGCCATTGGGGGCGGTAAAAAGGGACGACGGGCTCACGTGAAAGAAGATGTACAAAAACTGCATGACGTTTTGGGCAGTCAGCGTGACAGACTTTTTTTAGTTGGTGGATCGTGGCGGGCGATTGCGCGTGTAGACATGTTTCGGCGCAGATACCCGTTACACGTTCTTCATGAATATCGTATGACCGCGTCATCTGTATCTACAACTGCAAAATTTATAGCCGACCACCCAGATCACAGGGCATTGGCTGTAGATTGTAGAATTTCCTCTTCAAGGATGTCCCTAGTGCCCATGGCAACTGACGTCCTCTACCGCTTGGTAAAAACTTTTCGGCCCAAAGACATTGCAATATCCAGTTATGGGATTCGCGAGGGTATGCTCTATGAGCAAATGCCTGAACGATTACGGAACCGTGATCCATTAATCGAAGCGTGCCATTTTGCTGAAGCCAAGGATGCCCGCACTCCTGGATTTGGCATACTGCTCTACCGTTTTATTTATCCACTCTTCCGCTCTGTCTCACTTAACAAGAAACGTATTATTAAAGCCGCCTGTTTGTTACATGACGTAAGTTGGAGGGCTCACCCCGATTACCGAGCCGAAGTTTGTTTCGACAATGCAACTCGAGCCAATTTGGGTGGTCTCAAGCATTCAGAACGTATCTTCCTTGGATTGGCACTATTACACCGCTACTCCAACGAGCACAGAGGTGTTCAATTCCAAGAATTATGCAGTTTAATTGACGAAAAGGCACGATTAGATGCACTAATTGTAGGTAAAGCCATGCGATTTGGTTCAATGCTTTGGATGGAAAATGATGCTGACCGAGGAGAATTGCGCTGGTTTCCCAAAAAAAAGCTAATGGAACTCCACCTCTCGCAAGATGCGATGCCCCTATTTGGAGAAGTTGCCGAGACGCGCTTGAATTCCTTAGCCTCGTCACTTGGAGCAGAAGTAAAGGTTAGGACCAGAGCGCAATAGGTTTGGGTAAAATTTTTAAGTTGTTAATATCAATGCAGTTTTTGCGGCCTGCGCGAATTCGCATTAGCAGTAGTAAGTCAGCCGCGACTATTCTGAATTTCTTCCCATGCATAATTGATATCTATCATTCTTTTTTCCGCCAAGCGTACCGCTTCTTTTGGCACACCGCGCGCCATCATTGCATCAGGGTGATTTTCAAGTACCAGCTTACGCCATTCAACGCGGATTTCTTCGAGTTCAAGTGCAGCACTTACGCCCAAAACGGTATAGGGATCCGTAAAATCGTCAGGCACAAACCGTGCCCGTAAGGCCCTAAAATTATTATCTGGTACTGAAAATATCTGCGCCACACGCTCCAAAAATGCATTTTCATTTGGATGATAAAATCCATCAGCCATAGCAATATGGAACAAACCCTCTAATAAATCATTGAGCGTTTCTGGCGAACCAGCAAACATAGTATGAATACGTTTGGCGTAATCCTCAAATCCTGCAACGTCTGTTCGCGCAAAATCAAAAACACGAGCCGCCCCTGCTTCATCTTTGGAAGCAATGTAGAATACCTCACGAAAGGCTCTAACCTCATTACGAGTTACAAGCCCATCAGCCTTAGCCATTTTTGCTGCAAGGGCGATTACGGCAATAGCAAAAGCCACACTTCGCTCTGGCGGTGTGCGAAGTTTATCAAAAACAGCAGTAAGACCGTCACCAGCAGACAGGGCGGCTAAAGCTTCTAATATACGGGTCCAAAGTGACATTATTTTACTTTAGTCCACATTGATCCCAGTGTCAGGCATCTTCAGTGTAAAGAAAAGTTCAAAAGAAGAGAGGTTAAAAACTGTCTTACATTATTTTCAAATATCAATTCATGGAACATTCCACTCAACTCCATTTGCTCGATTCTATAGATAAAAATTTTCCTATTTAGATTTGGTATTGCTTGTCTAGATTACAACCAGCGCTCTCCATTTGCAGTGTCAAATACAGCTTGCATCGCAATGGGTCCTGTTTCTATCGCCACCCTATCGTCTTGTAAGTTTTTAGTAATTAATTCCGCAAGATCTGCACCTTCAGGATGTAACAAAGTAAAACGCCGCAACTTGATTCCTCTAGGTACAAGATTTACGGTCGGATGCACTCCTATTGGCCATTCTATTAAAGCAGGCCATAGGTTGTTGAATGGTGTAGTACCCTCATCTGACACCGCCATACGCCAGGACAACTGCCCACGACATACCTGAACCGGCGAACCAACGCCTAGTGGCATCATTGGTAAAATAGCATCCATATTTTCAACAGCGCAGGCCCAATTAGAAAGTCGCGCTGGTCCAGAGAAATTATCTAGATCAAACCAACGGGAACGACTAGGCTCCGGCACTGCTGGATTAGGTGCTATAGCCTCTAAATAGATGCCATCTTCCAGACCCAACAAAGCGTTGTGCGTCTGGAACACAGCATGCGTCCCACCAGTTTGCATTGAAACACCTAGTGATTCCTCGATGTAGGACTGTGCCGCATTTAAATTCGCCGAACCTACTACCAAATGATCAAGGCTCAACATTGTCTTAAAACTAACAAAATATTCTTTGAAAGATATTTCATGCAAAGCTCTCCCAATTAGTCAGTGATAGAAGCTTAAGAAAAGGCTCACGCTCATTATATGAACCGTTTTTCAAATCAAGACCATTACACCGCATTTTTAATAAAGAATTACCAAATATCTTTAGTGATTTTTAAATTAAGCACGTGTGCCTTGAATGATCGTTAAAATATCCTGAGCAGCATCTGGAATGTTTGTGCCTGGGCCAAAGATTGCCTTGACGCCAGCATCATAAAGGAACTGGTAATCCTGCTGGGGAATTACCCCACCACAAATCACAATAATATCATTTGCTCCTGCGCTTTTGAGTGCCTCCACCAACTTTGGTGCCAGCGTTTTATGACCAGCAGCCTGACTGGAAATTCCAATCACATGGACATCATTGTCTATAGCATCCTGTGCCGCTTCTTCCGGAGTTTGAAACAAAGGCCCTACATCAACATCAAAACCGATATCAGCAAAGGCTGTTGCAATCACTTTAGCGCCCCGATCATGGCCATCCTGCCCCATTTTAACAACAAGCATTCGAGGACGACGGCCCTCGTTTTTTGCAAAATCCTCCACAGATTTTTGGATTGCTGCAAAACTAGCATCACCTTCGTAAGCTGCACCATACACACCTGCCAGTGTTCTAACCTCAGCACGATGACGCCCAAAAACGTTTTCCATAGCCATGCTGATTTCTCCAACTGTTGCACGTGCGCGGGCAGCTTCGACTGCTTTTTCTAAAAGGTTACCCCCATTAGCGGCAGCCTCGCGCAAGATATTTAGCGTCTCCATGCAAAATTTATCATTTCGGCTGCTTCGAATTTTTTCAAGCCTTACAATCTGGTTTGCGCGAACTGCCGCATTATCGATATCAAGAATTTCAAGTGCTTCTTGTTTATCTCGACGGTACTTATTGACACCAACAATAACTTCATCACCGCGGTCAATGCCTGCCTGTCGGTTTGCGGCTGCTTCTTCGATCCGCAACTTTGGCATTCCAGAGGCAACAGCCTTGGTCATGCCTCCCATTTCTTCAACCTCTTCTATCAGTTTCCATGCCGCATCAGCTAAATCATTGGTCAGCCTTTCAATATAGTAACTGCCAGCAAGCGGATCTACCACGTTAGTTACCCCAGTTTCTTCTTGTAATATTAACTGTGTATTTCGGGCAATACGTGATGAATGATCTGTTGGTAATCCAATGGCCTCATCCAAAGAATTGGTATGTAGGCTTTGGGTTCCCCCCAGAACTGCAGACATAGCCTCATAGGCTGTGCGCACCACATTATTGTAAGGATCTTGTTCGGCAAGGCTTACTCCAGAGGTTTGACAATGAGTACGCAACATAGATGACTTTGGATCCTTGGGCGCAAACTCCTTCATTATACGATGCCACAACAATCGAGCGGCGCGCAGCTTGGCCACTTCCATGAAAAAATTCATTCCAATTGCAAAGAAAAATGACAAACGACCCGCAAATTTATCTACGTCCATACCTCGCGCGATCGCTGCACGTACATATTCACGTCCATCCGCAAGCGTGAATGCAAGCTCTTGAACAAGGTTCGCACCCGCCTCTTGCATGTGATAACCTGAAATTGAGATTGAATTAAAATTTGGCATATTAGCGGATGTATACTCGATAATATCTGCTACAATCCGCATCGATGGCTCGGGCGGATAAATATACGTATTTCGTACCATAAACTCCTTTAGGATATCATTTTGAATGGTGCCCGAAAGAGCCGCACAACCCACACCTTGCTCTTCTCCAGCCACTATGAAATTTGCTAAAATTGGAATTACAGCTCCATTCATCGTCATCGATACAGAGACCTTATCGAGAGGAATACCATCAAATAGTATTTTCATGTCTTCAACACTATCGATGGCCACACCCGCCTTACCAACGTCACCAACAACGCGTTCATGATCACTGTCATATCCACGATGGGTTGCTAGATCGAAAGCAACAGAAACTCCCTGCTGACCAGCTGCCAATCCGCGGCGATAAAAAGCATTTGATTCCTCAGCCGTTGAAAAACCTGCGTATTGTCGAATAGTCCATGGGCGACCAGCATACATGGTAGCCTTTACGCCACGCACAAATGGGGCATTGCCAGGTAACGAACCTAGGTGTTCGACTCCGTCTAGATCATCCTGAGTGTAGATCGGTTGCACCTCAATACCTTCAGGAGTGTTCCAAGTCAGATCGTCTACTGAACGACCGCGCAACTCTACTTCAGCTATGTCGCGCCAGGCATCTTTCTTTGATGTCATTTCATTGTCCTTTGTTTCCGGATTCAGCCAGCAAGTTATGTTTTGCGTAGTAACGATCTGAATTCTCTTTCGATATTTAGTGTTTATTGTCACAAGAAATCAGCGAGCTTTTAAATTTTACGTGAACTGTTCGATTTATTTGACAAAACTGTTCATGTTGTGTGGTATAAATATAAAAACCATCCATAATTGGCATAATTTATCAAACGGACCAGTAGCTTGTTCGGGGTTTAAAAGATTGCTTAATACTCTTGTAAAACCTGAAATATATGACTTATTCCAACAGCCGCAGGTGCAGCTATTAAAATTAATTACAGCGCCAGTCGCATTTCTCAAATAATTGACTAGAAGAACTAGAGCAGGTGGGCGTATGAGACAATTTTTATTTATTATTTCAATAGGACTTTTGGGAGTGGCAGCGCAAGCAGCAGATAAACCAATGGAAACAGACCCATTTGCATATCTTGACACCAACATCTCAGACTTAGATGAATTTACTTGGCAAAAGCGACCCGTTATTGTCTTTGCCGACAGCCCAAATGATCCAAATTTCCAACAACAATTAGGTTTTTTCCAGAGCGAACCAGAACCATTAACCAAGCGTGATGTGGTAGTGCTTATCGACACTGACCCTTCATCGATGCAACCACTCCGCGAAAAATTTCGTCCACGAGGTTTTATGCTAGTTCTAATAGGCAAAGACGGCAGTATTAAGTTGCGTAAGCCCTTCCCCTTAAGCGTTCGGGAATTATCCCGTACGATTGACAAGATGCCCATGCGAAGAAGAGAAATAAAATCGCGTTGAATATAGGATTTCTCATTATAATGATGCTTAAGAGATAGTCTGAAACACGCATTAACACACCTTGAAACTAAAATTATGATCCAAAATTTGTTCATTCAAATTCCATAATCACATCATCAACCGACAAACTGTCACCAGCGCCAACATTAATTTTGGAAACTGAACCTCGTTTCTCTGCACGAAGGATATTTTCCATCTTCATAGCTTCAATAGTACAAAGCGCCTGCCCTTCTTGTATTTCTTCACCTTCGGACACATCCAATTTTACCAACAACCCAGGCATAGGGCATAGCAACATTTTAGACATATCCGGTGAGTTTTTTTCCAGCATAAGCTGTGCCAGTTCTGACTGACGCAACGTACGCACGTGGACCTTGAGGTCGGCACCTCGAGTTCGAATACGGAATCCACCCGATATCTTATTGACCTTTAAAATTAAAGGCGAACAATCCACGGACATGACTGCAAGAGATTCTCCAGGCTTCCAATCTCCTGCAACCCTTAACTTAATACCACCGTCAAACAAAACTGTTGTTCCGTCGTGATCTGCCTCTGTCGTTAAATTATAGGATTCACCTTGAACAGAAACGTTCCAATTGGTGCCTATCTTTCGCTCATGATTACTCATTCGTCCAGAAATACGGGTACGACGTATCTCACTAACCCGATGCATCGCAGCACATGTTGCAGCAACTCGCTGCAACTCTGACCCTGGCAACCTTACACCTTCGAAGCCGTCTGGGTATTCTTCTGCAATAAAAGCAGTCGTCATTTCACCCTTAATAAATATTGGATGATCCATCACAGCACTCAAAAAGGGAAGGTTATGTCCAATTCCTTCGACCTCAAAGCTATCCAAAGCAACCCGCATCGCCTCAATTGCTGTCGCTCGATCAGGGCCCCATGTGCACAGCTTGGCAATCATTGGGTCATAATACATACTGATTTCACCACCTTCATAAACCCCTGTATCGTTGCGCACAGCGGTTGCACCTTCTGCAACATCACTCTGCCATTTTCCAGCATCCAATAATGGACCTGCCGCCACTTCGATAGGGGGACGATAGCGCGTCAAACGGCCAATAGAAGGTAAGAAACCACGATAAGGATCCTCAGCATACAAACGATTTTCGATTGCCCAACCAGATAAGCTCACATTTTCTTGCGCTATACTGAGTGGTTCCCCTGCTGCAACGCGGATCATTTGTTCAACAAGATCTACACCGGTGACTAACTCAGTTACCGGGTGTTCAACCTGAAGGCGGGTGTTCATTTCGAGAAAGTAAAAATTCTTTGTACCATCGACTATAAACTCGACCGTTCCAGCACTGGCGTAACCAACCGCTTGTGCAAGCGCCACCGCCTGTTCCCCCATTGCACAACGGGTTGCTTCGTCTAAAAAAGGACTTGGAGCCTCTTCAACAACTTTTTGGTTGCGCCGTTGAATAGAGCATTCACGCTCACCAAGGTAAACACCATTCCCATGAACGTCACATAATACTTGAATTTCAATATGACGGGGTTGGGTCACATATTTTTCAATAAAAATTCGATCATCGCCAAAACTGTTGGCGGCTTCATTCTTGGAAGACTGGTAGCCTTCACGAGCCTCTTCATCATTCCATGCGATACGCATGCCCTTTCCGCCACCACCAGCAGAAGCTTTTAGCATTACGGGATAACCAACCTCATGCGAGATTTTAACTGCTTCATCTGCGTCTTTAATCAGTCCCATATATCCTGGCACCGTATTAACACCTGCGTTTTGGGCAATTTTCTTTGAGGTAATTTTATCACCCATCTTTTCTATTGCGCCAACGGGTGGACCGACGAATACTACTCCAGCAGCTTCAAGCGCCTCTGCAAATTTGCTATTTTCACTCAAAAACCCATAACCTGGATGAACGGCTTGCGCTCCTGAAGTTTTGACCGCATCCATTACCTTATCGATTAAAATATAAGACTGATTGGCTGGAGGTGGTCCAATATGAATTGCTTCATCAGCCATCTGAACATGTAAAGATTTTGAATCTGCATCAGAGTATATAGCAACAGTCGCAATACCCATCTTACGAGCCGATTTAATAACACGGCAGGCGATTTCACCTCGATTGGCGATTAAGAGCTTTTTAAACAAGATGCCTCTCCTTAGAGTTGAAAAACTGCAATACATAGTTGTGCACTAAGGCCACACAGGTGAACTGCATCGTTGAAAACGTAAAAAGTTAAGAGATTGACAAATTTCGGCATCAGGTTGAGTTTCTTTGCAGGCAGGGCGGCTTGCAAATCCCTAAAGAAAACTTCGACAATAGTCTAATCTGATTGGCAGGGAATTGTACCTCACATCCGTTATAAACTTTCAGTTTAAAATACATACCCAAACCTATTCAAACGCTTCAGGAAAAGTTGTTCGTGCAAGCTTCTCATTAATAACCAATAACGCTTTGTAATCTGCCAAATCAAAAGGATCAGTGGCTGGAATGATCTCTCGGCCAAACAACCAAGACAGACGGCCAGCATCCAAATTTCCTCTTTCAAATGGCTGATCACCAAAATGTTTCCATAAAGCGCCGAAAAATGCAGCGTCAGCGCGCTGATCTGTTGGTCGGCGATCGGAATAACGTTCCCGCCTTGTTAAAGTTGTAACTCCTCTAGGGTTTGGACGGCGGATAATAAATTGAAAGTCCGTTCCAGACAGGCGTCCAGGAAAAGCACGATGTTTCAACATTACCATGTCCTCACAAATACGGGTGACAGAATATTAAAGTTATGCATATTCAAAAATCATCCAGCACACAGCCTTCATCAGATAAACGAAAAGCTTCAAAAAGTTGAGTCAGATCCAGATTTAAAACCCCAAATGCTACTGGCTTATCCATCATCGAGATTACAATAACGTCTGAATTCAAGTCGTACACCATCAAATAAGTACCGACCATATAATCGCATAAGTATGTGAAGTCAGCCTCCGTAGTTTCGTAAGAAATCGTATAAAGTGAGCGTGTAATTTGAGGCGCAACAAAGCTGTTCTCAGCCAATCTTCACCACCAACAACGTCCTCAAGAACTTCTATTAACAAAAGCCGTTGACCAGATGGTACAAATTCAGATTGCGCAGAAAGTGGAAAAATTACAATAAAAACAACAGTATACCAACCATATACCAATTGCCGCTTACAGCTTTGGGTTGCTTCATTAAACATTTTGCAAGGATTATGAAAAGCTATGTAATCTTTAATTTCCAACAGCTTCATGATCTCAATCCTGCAAATTTTAACCATCTTGCACGATTTTTCTCATCACCCAAAACGGTCTCTGCACGCTCCAAAATAATTGGTGCAACCTTTCCCATTATGCGCCCCCCGGCGGTCACAGACCAGCCAGGTGAAATCGGGTCAAGTCTAATGACAGGCGAAAACCCACGTACATGCCTCAAAGCTCGCCAAAGGTCTTGGCGAATTTGATGGGCTAGGCGAAGAGGATGACCGCGCGGCAAAACTGTGACCGCAGAGAAATCAAATCTAGGCGGATACGTTAAATACAAGGTTATAGCGTCACCGTTTTTTGAAACATGCCATCGCGTTTTCATATTAGGCGCCTTGCTATGCGATCAATTTCGATTAACGCACCTATTACTGGAGCCATACCTGCAACTGTGGTGTGTGCTGGAAGAAAATCTACTTTAAAATAACGCTGATAAGTTTTATTAACATTAGCATAATCGCGTTCAAACTCTGTCAGATAACATCGGCATTGATCTACGTGACCAATTTCTGAATGAACACCAGCGAGGATAATCACCAGATTTTCCATAACACGGCTTGTCGGCGCGACTATTCCAATAGGCAGCGGAGCATCTGGCAACTTCGGGTCCGTCGGAATTTGACCCATTAAAAAGAACCATTCATTACTCTCTACTGCTTGAGAAAACGGCGCGACAGAACTAGGACCACCAGAAATCATATGAAATATTGGATCAGACATTAAAGCCACTGACCTTTAATTAAAGTGGGATATTATCGTGTTTTTTCCAAGGGTTCTTTAAACTTTTCCCGCGTAAGGAGGCAAAAGCACGACTTACCCTCTTTCGAGTGGAACGCGGTTGGATCACCTCGTCTATAAAACCCTTCTCCCCGGCAACAAACGGGTTAGCAAAACGGCCTTCATAATCCCGCGTGTGAGCCGCAATCTTGTCTGCATCACCTAAATCCGCACGATGGATAATCTCGGTGGCACCTTTCGCACCCATGACTGCAATTTCTGCCGTGGGCCAAGCATAGTTGAAATCTCCCCTTAAGTGTTTGGACGACATAACATCGTAGGCGCCACCGTAAGCCTTCCGAGTGATCACAGTCACTTTAGGCACCGTTGCCTCCCCATAAGCAAAGAGTAACTTAGCCCCATGCTTGATGACCCCTCCATATTCTTGTCCGGTACCAGGCAGAAATCCAGGTACGTCGACAAATGTCAAAATGGGAATTTCAAACGCATCACAAAAACGCACAAATCGAGCAGCCTTACGAGAACTATCAATATCTAAACAACCCGCAAGCACCATTGGTTGATTTGCCACCACCCCAACAGTTTGTCCTTCAATTCGAATGAACCCCGTAATTATGTTTTTTGCAAAATCTTCCTGAATTTCATAGAAGTCCGATTCATCTGCCACCTTCAGAATGAGTTCTTTCATGTCATAGGGTTTATTTGTGTTATCTGGGACAAGCGTATCCAGAGATGCTTCAATTCGCTCGGGCTCATCAAAAAATGGTCGCTGTGGGGGTTTTTGACGATTATTTAATGGTAAGAAATCTACCAACCGTCGGACTTCAGCCAGAGCCTCTACATCATTTTCAAAAGCGCCATCAGCAACCGATGACTTTTTCGTGTGAGTGGAGGCACCGCCCAATTCTTCAGCTGTAACTATTTCATTTGTGACAGTTTTAACAACATCTGGACCAGTCACAAACATGTAGGACGTGTCTTTCACCATGAATATGAAGTCGGTCATTGCGGGACTATATACGGCACCACCCGCACAAGGACCCATGATTATTGAAATTTGCGGCACTACACCTGAAGCTAAAATATTCCTTTGAAACACCTCAGCATAGCCGGCCAGTGAAGCTACACCTTCTTGGATCCGAGCACCGCCTGAATCATTAATACCAATCACTGGTGCACCGTTCTGTATGGCCATATCCATAATTTTGCATATTTTTTGGGCATGCGTTTCGGAGAGAGACCCGCCAAAAACAGTGAAGTCCTGACTGAACACATAAATCATGCGTCCATTAATCGTACCCCATCCAGTTACGACACCATCACCTGCAGGTTTTTGTTTTTCCATACCAAAGTCGTTACAGCGATGCGTAACGAACATGTCAAACTCTTCAAAAGAATCATCGTCCAATAGCAATTCCACACGCTCACGTGCTGTAAGCTTGCCACGGCTATGTTGCGCATCAATGCGCTTTTGTCCGCCACCCAACCGGGCTTCCTCTCGCCGTGACTTAAGTTCTGTCAAGATGTCTTTCATAATGTCCCCGCCCTGCACTAGCAACTGTATATAACGCCAATGCAGCTTCGGAAATGGAATTTTAGCATATTTGCAAAATATTTTCATTAAGCAATTTGCAAAATGCAAATTTGCAAATTGCTTAACTTTACTTTGTTAGGCACTGGACAGACCATCAACACAACAATACGCCTGACCAATGCAAATAAAAACACAGGTCAAATTTTTAGACCGTACTAACCCACCACATATCGTAACACTGATCCTATTAGCTGGTTTTTCCGCAATGGTTATGAATATGTTTTTACCCAGCTTACCAAACATGACAGAGCACTTTGCTACTGAATACCGGCTGATGCAGCTATCTGTTTCCCTTTATTTAGCCGTCTCAGCGATAATGCAGATCATAATTGGACCAATTTCTGATAATCTTGGCCGCCGCAAAGTCTTACTTTGGGGTATTGCTCTGTTTTTGATTAATACGCTCGGATGTATTTATGCCACTACCGCAGAGGTTTTTCTATTCTTTCGTATGGGGCAGGCAGTGATTGCGGTAGCAATGGTTTTAAGTCGCTCAATCATTCGCGACTTACATGAACAAGATCAGTCTGCCTCTATGATTGGCTACGTAACAATGGGAATGGCAATCGTTCCTATGATTTCACCTGGGTTTGGCGGCCTTTTAGATGAAGCGTTAGGTTGGAAATCTGTTTTCTGGTTTTTTGGGGTAACAGGAACGTTGTTATTTTGTTTAGTTTACTTTGATGTTGGTGAAACAGCACGACCATCTTCGAAGTCACTGGTCGAACAATTTTATGAATATCCAGAATTACTACTCTCACCTCGTTTTTGGGGCTATTCGTTAGCAGCAGCCTTTTGCTCTGGATCATTCTTTGCATATCTTGGAGGTGCACCTTTTGTTGGGACCGAGGTATTTGAAATGACCCCGTCCAAATTAGGCTTTTTTTTTGGAGCGCCAGCAGCTGGTTACTTTATTGGAAACGGGGTCAGCGGTCGTTTTGCAACCACTTTTGGAGTAAACCGTTTGGTACTTTGGGGGGCTACCATAAATGCAATTGGCACTCATATATCTCTGTTAATTTTTATTTCAGGCAACGGTTCCCCTTTCACATTTTTTGGTATGATGACATTAGTAGGCCTCGGTAATGGACTAGTTATTCCAAACGCAACGGCAGGTCTGTTATCGGTACGACCACATTTAGCAGGCACTGCATCAGGTCTGGGTGGTGCCATTATGATTGGAAGCGGCGCTGCACTTTCAGCTTTGGCTGGGTTTGTGCTAACCCCTGAAACTGGTGCTTTTCCACTTTTATTTATCATGTGCGCATCTGGAATCTTAGCATTATTAGCCATTGGAGCAGTCTATTATCGCGAAATGCGTCTACGCCTGTTATGAAGGTTGCAAGAGACGCGTTGCAAACTTAGCCTAGCCTCACTGCAAACTTGCAAATGGAATTCGTATGACCACGCCCAAATTATATGCTGGTGCCAAACTGCGCGAAGTGCGTACTCAGATCAGTATGACTCAAAAAGACTTTGCTGCCAAACTAGGGGTATCTCTTCCCTATTTAAACCAGATGGAGAATAATAACCGTCCTATCAGTACGGCAGTAGTGTTGGGCTTGGCGCAAGAGTTTGGACTGGATGTAACTGAGCTCAGCACTGGGGATGGCGAACGCCTAGTGTCGGATATGAGAGAGGCTTTGGCAGATCCTGTATTCTCTGGAAACATGCCACTACTGGCGGATTTGCGACTGACTGCATCCAATGCCCCAGCTATTGCTCACGCTTTCATCGAACTACACAAAACTTATCGGCAAACCCATGAAAGATTAGCTTCTCTAGACGAGGCACTGGGTCGCGAAGATGCTCGAACTCATCCAAGCCCATGGGAAGAAGTACGCGACTTCTTCCATTACTGTGATAACTACATTGATGCCGTTGATATAGCGGCTGAACATTTTGGCGCCCCAACCGGTCATAGGGAAAACATTCGAGAACTCGCAATTTCCTTACTAGAAAATGCAGGAATAAGTGTATCATTCAAGGACACTGACACTCTGCGAGAATTTGATTCAAAACAGCGCAGTTTGTTTATCTCCACTCGGTCAGCGTCAGAAAGCCAAACTTTTCAGATACTACTACAGGTCGCATTGGTTCATCAAAACAAATTATTGGACGCGACACTCGATTCAGCTCAGTTCAAAACCAAAGAAGCCAGGTCAATTGCAAAAATTGGTCTTGCCAACTATTTCGCCGGAGCCGCTATGATGCCTTACAGGGCATTTCTGGAAGCAGCACAAATTACACGCCATGATATAGAACGTTTAGCTACTAACTTTGGAGCATCCATTGAACAAGTCTGTCATCGGCTTTCAACTCTACAAAGACCTGGAGCTAAAGGTATTCCGTTCTTTTTCGTTCGTGTAGATCACGCAGGCACTATTACCAAACGCCACTCTGCCACACGGCTGCAATTTGCCCGCTTTGGCGGCGCTTGTCCCCTTTGGAATGTGCATCGCGCTTTTGAACAACCAAGTCAATTTTTGCGGCAACTGGCGGAAACACCAGACGGTATCCGCTACGTAAGTTTGGCGCGTGACGTATCCAAAGCAAGTGGAAGATTTGGCGCACCAGTGCGTCGCTTTGCCATCGCTCTGGGCTGTGAAGTACAACACGCATCAAATCTGGTCTTTGCCGACGGCATGGATGTAGGCCGTCCTACAGCCTTTGAACCAATAGGCATTTCATGCCGTATTTGTGAGCGCAAGACATGTCATCAACGCTCAGTACCACCATTGGAACGGAGATTATCAGTTGATCCCAATAAACGGGAAGTCTTGCCCTATATAATTAACTAGATTGAAACAACTTATTGCCCACACGCATTACAATTTTCATTAACCAGTCTCTATGGTTGACAATTGCACCTAACATAAAGTTATCGCTGCTCTGTTTTCCAATGTGGATGTATCCAAGGCACGTCATTACTACGGGCCAGCGGGGTACGACCGAGAATGTGGTCACTCATCTTCTCCCCCGTCATAATGGATGGACCATTTAGATTGCCATTCGTGATCCTTGGAAAAACCGAGCTATCAACCACGCGCAACGCCTCAATACCAATCACGCGCCCCTCAGGGTCTACAACTGCGTTGGGATCATCCTTCCGACCCATTCTGCAAGTACCACATGGGTGATAGGCGCTTTCAGCATGCGCTCGAATGGCATCGTTCAATTGATCATCAGTCTGGACGGAAGCACCAGGCTGAATCTCATGCTTTACAAAAGGTAAAAATGCCTTTTGAGCAAAAATTTCTCGTGTCAGGCGAATACATGTACGGAAATCAGCCCAGTCCTGTTCATCACTCATATAGTTAAAACGGATAATAGGGTCAGCTTTTGGATTCGCTGATCGCAAGCTTACATTACCTCGGGAAAGAGACCTCATCGGGCCAGTATGGGCTTGAAATCCATGCCCTTCTGCCGAGGCTCTGCCATCATATCGCACAGCAATAGGTAAAAAATGATATTGTATATCTGGATATGGCACACCGGCTTTACTTCTAATAAAGGCTGCGCTTTCAAATTGATTAGAAGCGCCAAGCCCCTTGCGGGTTAAGAGCCATTGCGCTCCAATAAGCGTCTTAGATACAAAATTCCAATGCTTATACAAAGTAATCGGCTTTTTGGAGGCCATTTGGATATACATCTCAAGATGATCTTGAAGGTTCGCGCCGACACCAGGCCGGTTAACCACAATCTCAATTCCATGTTCATTAAGATGAGCAGCAGGTCCAATCCCAGACAACATCAATAATTTAGGCGAATTTATGGATGAGGCAGCCAAAATTACTTCACATCGAGCAGATATTACCCTACCTCCAGATAAAATCACACCAACTGCGCGGCCATCTTTAACAACAACCTTTTCAACTAAGCCGCGTATCAAGTCACAATTTTTTTGCTTGCAGGCAGTGCGAAGGTAAGCATTGGCAGCTGACCAACGAGTGCCTTTATGCACCGTCTGTTCCATGGGACCAAAACCTTCCTGCTTCTGCCCATTATAATCGTCAGTAACTTCATAACCAGCTTGCTTACCTGCCTCTACAAATGCAGAAAATAACGGGTTTTTCCGCTTTCCACGCGTAACATGCAGTGGACCGTTTACACCTCGCCACAAGGGGTCACCTCCGTGACCCGCATCATTCCAAGTTTCCATCCGCTTAAAATACGGCAAAACATCAGCATAGGACCACCCATCAGCACCAGCTTCAACCCAATGATCATAATCCATTGCATGGCCCCGCACATAGACCATGCCGTTAATCGACGAGGATCCACCAATGACTTTACCCCTCGGACAAGCAAGACGCCGATCACCTAAATGAGGTTCCGGCTCAGAGCTGTACCCCCAGTCATAAGCCTTCATATTCATAGGGTAACTCAAAGCTGCCGGCATCTGGATCAAGGGGCCAGCATCAGTACCACCATGCTCAATAACCAATACTGACTTCCTTGCTTCAGCAAGCCTATAAGCTACTGCGCAACCCGCGCTACCAGCTCCAACAATTACATAATCTGCTTCCATTATCTACCTTTTACGCGCTCAATGCGAAAATAAGCCAATTAAAATTTTGCGTCACAGTTATGATTTAGTTACCGGTGTCGTTGGTTTAAATTTTTTATGCCTTAACATAGCCTCCCTCCATGTGATGAAAGTAATTGAGGCTAGAATAAGTCCGCCACCCATAATAACCCAAATATCAACTGGTTCAGCAAAAACTAACGCGCCAAGTAAAACTGCCCATACTAACTGAAGAAACGTTATGGGTTGCGTAACCGTTACGGGAGCAGACGCAAAAGCAAGTGTCATTGTATAATGCCCGGCAGTAGCAAAGCAGGCTACAGCAAAAAGTAAGCCTAAGTCTCTTAGAGATGGTGTAACCCAATCAGCGAGAGCAAATGGTGCCAAACCAATCGTCACAAAGATTGATAGCATAGCCACAACTACAGTCGCTTTAACTTCGTCCGCCATAATTTTTGCCAAAAGATAAGATCCAGCAAACACAATAGCTGCAAAAAGCATTGAAACGTGCCCTTCCTCTATTACCCTAAAGCCAGGACGCAAGATCACGGCGGCTCCGATCAGCGCAATTAAAACTGCAGCAATGCGTCGAGCAGCAAATCTTTCACCTAAAAAAATGGCAGCCCCGATCGTAACGTAAATTGGAGCAAGGTAATTCATGGCAGTGACTTCTGCTATCGGGATTCGGGTCATAGCAAAAAACCACAATATTACCCCAGCTGTATGAAAAATACCACGTAAGGCAAACAAACCCCACTGCCTACGAGACAAACGAGCGGTTCGAACAGAGGATAACATCGGAAACAGAAAAACTAAGCCAAGTAAATATCTTAAAAAAGCAGCCTCAGCAGGGGGTACACGCGGCCCCATATATTTAACTATTGCTGTGACGGCCACAAAGCAAAGTCCTGTGATCAACATCCAGAATATGCCAACAATTGGCTTTGGAGAAGAAATAACCATCTGCATATCAATTACGAAGTTGGTGATAGGTGCAAGTCGTCTTAACCATCTTATCGACCTTGCCTTAATGTAATTCAGCACCGGTAATAAACCTAAAGAACAAACGTGACGTTGTTCAATGTGAAATAATTTTTAAATAGAGTTAGGTGCAATATGTAGAATTGGATGAGCGTTTAGAAATTTCGCTTTTCAGGAAATTGATTGTTACTTACTGCTACCAAGTAAAATAAACGTGAAGGTCACAATAATCTGACTTTTCATCATTAACGTACACCTAGTAATATGTTTATTTAAATAAACTATAAAAAAGAGCAATTTCTAATGACACTTAGAACACACCAAGTCGACCTTACCGATAAGGAATTAGAATTAATTGAAGTCGCGTTACACACTCAGGAAAAGATTCTGTCAGTGCAAAGTCGAGCCAACGGTGGCGCCGCACAGGCGGAATTAAATATTCTTAAAGGGCTTTTACGCCGATTACGTCGGACAACGTTACCAGTTCATCTAAGTAGTACGCCCAGTTGGAGCCAAGTTGCCCGCCAATTTTTTTTCTAAAATCTTTTGGTGAATGCCTTCAACCATTTTAATCGCGTTGATCTTTTTTTCATGTTTGAAAACGAGTTAAATTAAAAAATAATTATTTCTGCATTGATAGATTTACGCCGCCCTTAATATCAGCCTGCAAGTTGTTCCATCACTTCGTCACTTGCCTCAAAATTTGTTGTAACCTGCTGAACATCATCATCGTCTTCGAGGGCATCGATAAGCTTCATAAGCTTGTTCATTGCGTCTAAATCCATATTTGTTGTAGTAGTTGGCCGCCAAGTCAACTTAGTTGAATCAGACTCTCCAAGGGAAACCTCAAGCGCATTCGAAACCTCGTTTAAATCTGTGTCGGCACTCCAGATCACATGCACTTCCTCGCTAGATTCAACATCTTCAGCGCCAGCTTCAATAGCAGCCATCATGACAGTATCGGCATCACCAACATCCACAGAATAGGTAACGGCACCTTTACGATCAAACATGAAGCTTACGCTTCCAGTTTCTCCTAAGTTGCCACCATTTTTTGTGAAGGTTGAGCGGACAGCAGACGCCGTACGATTACGATTATCAGTCATTGCCTCCACAATCACAGCAACGCCATTAGGACCGTATCCCTCATAGCGAATTTCTTCGTATTCATCGCCTTCTCCGGCTTGAGATTTTTTAATAGCACGGTCAATCACGTCCTTAGGAACAGAATTTGATTTTGCTTCTTTTACAGCAAGGCGTAACCGAGGATTCTTATCCGGGTCCGTATCACCCATTTTTGCAGCTACAGTAATTTCTTTAGACATCTTCGAAAAGAGTTTAGCGCGAATTTTGTCCTGACGCCCCTTGCGGTGCTGGATATTCGCCCATTTTGAGTGTCCTGCCATGGAGGATCTCCTGTCATAATCTCAAACCAGTAAAAAATTTCAGCATCTATAAGCTAACGGCCTGTCTAGGAGCAAGCCCACATAGCCAACAAGGTAAACACACATCGCAAATACGGATTTTTTACGTAGTTCAATAATAAAATTTTTTATCCTTGATTTTTTAGAGATATAGAGTTGTTATAATCCGCAGAGAAAAAATGGAGGAAGAATATTGGCTGTTTTTGTAATTGCAGAAATCAAAGTTACTGATGAAAGTTGGGTTGCAAATTACGCTGAGAACGTACATCCGATTGTTGAAAGACATGGTGGTAAATACTTGTCTCGGAGCGGTAACATTCAAGTCTTAGAAGGTGAAGACCGCGGCAATACTCTTATTGCTATTTTGCAATTTCCAGATGCCACTTCTGTAGAAGCTTTTGCAGCTGACCCTGAGTACGCCCCTTTTGGCCAAGCTCGTCAAGCAGGGGCAATAAATAGTTTTCAAATGATTGATGATACAGACCTTGTTGGAACAATACCCTATTTAACTGCTGGTTAGACTCATAACAAAAATATATCAGAAACTGTTGGCTTAAATTGATTAAATGGACCAAAAGTCAATTGCAGACATGAATAAATACCAAACATATCCTTTGTAATTAAAAATGTTGGTTTTGTAATTAAAGTGACAGTATAGATCACAGTTGCTATTACATATGGCCCCGATATCTCGAGATAAGATAATAGTCTGACAGTATGTTCTGTTTCTTTCGCGCTATATCCAGTAATCAGAACGATTTCTGAACTAGAATTTGTTAGTCTAACAGAGATAGCAGTATAGAAATCTTTATGCTCCACAATTGTTTCACCTTGCGGTCACAAAACTTGTGTATGAGATTTATAAAGTAGCACTGGCATCAGTCATAATACCGTCCTAGGCTGACAATATGACCACAGATCAAATTATTCTTTTTTCACTCTTTGGACTTGTTTTTGGCCTTTTACTCTGGGGCAAATTTCGGTACGATATAGTCGCTTTCACTGCGCTTATAGCGGGCGTAATTATGGGAGTTATTCCAACAAAAGACGCTTTTTCTGGTTTTGGTCACCCCGCTACAATTATTGTTGCATTGGTATTAATTGTATCCGCAGGCTTAGTAAGGTCAGGCGCAGTTTACTTAATTACGAGGACGCTGGTGAATGCAGGCCGTTCACTCGGTAGCCACATTATCGTAATGGGTGCTATTGGTGGTGTCCTATCAGCCTTCATGAACAACGTCGCAGCCTTGGCACTGCTAATGCCTGTAGACATTCAGACCGCAAGAAAAGCAGATCGCAGCCCAGGATTGAGTCTCATGCCACTCAGCTTTGCTACTATCTTAGGCGGGATGGTCACACTGATTGGTACTCCACCAAACATTATAATAGCTGCAATACGCGAAGAAAGCTTGGGGGCGCCTTTTCGTATGTTCGACTTTGCGCCAGTTGGAGGTGTGGCGGCAATAGCTGGACTGATTTTTGTCGCCCTAATCGGCTGGCGTTTAATTCCTATTCGTGAGCAAAACCACATTAATCCTGATGACTTGTCTGAATATATTGCTGAATTGTCCGTACCAAAAGATAATAAATCCATTGGAAAACGGCTAAGTGAGTTAGATGAAGATGCTGAAAGCGCAGACGTTGCTATTATTGGACTGATCCGCGACGGTCAGCGTCGCTATGGTCAGGCTCGCAATACTACTTTGACAGCTGGTGACTCCTTACTGATTGAAGCGACACCAGAAGCTCTGGATGAATTTCGTGCTGCGCTCGGTCTTGCTGTAGCTGATGCTCAACGCGAGGAAAAATTAAAAGCAGCAGGGGAAGGTGTGGAAATTATTGAGGTCGTGGTGACTGATCAATCCCGTCTGATTGGCAGAACTGCACAGGGCGTAGGTCTAAGTTGGCGCCAATCCACTGTGCTTATGGGAATTTCTCATAGAGGAAAGCGCATAACTAAACAAATTCGAAAAACGCTGATACAATCAGGTGATATTTTACTGCTACTCGTTCCGCGAGACAAAAGCGCTGATGTTACCCATTGGCTAGGGTGTCTTCCTTTAGCCGGCCGAGGGCTGTCTGTCACTGCAGACGAAAAAGTGTGGTTGGCTATTGGTTTCTTTATAACTGCCGTCCTAGCGGCTAGTTTTGGGCTGCTGTATCTTCCAGTAGCTCTTGGGCTAGTAGTTGTCGCTTATGTTTTATCAAAAATAGTGCCATTGTCCGAACTCTACACCCACATCGAATGGCCAGTGGTAGTACTACTCGGATCAATGATTCCATTGGGGGTAGCATTGGAAAGATCTGGCGGAACACAGTTGATTTCTGGTTGGCTAGTTAACCTTACTACGGGTATGCCAGCTTGGGCTGTTCTTACGGTTTTGATGATTGTCACGATGAGTTTATCTGACGTTCTCAACAATACAGCTACCACAATAGTGGCTGCCCCCGTAGGCATTCAGATGGCCAAATCTTTGGATGTCTCACCAGATCCTTTTCTAATGGCTGTCGCAGTGGCGGCATCTTCAGCTTTTCTTACCCCTATAGGACATAAGAACAATACTCTAATATTGGGTCCGGGAGGATATAGTTTTAGTGACTACTGGCGCTGTGGTCTTCCACTGGAGATCATTATTGTTGCAGTTTCTATTCCGGCAATCTTAACATTTTGGCCATTATGATAATGACCAAAATACTTATACTTAAACGGAGAAATACTTTATTGTTCAAAGGAATAGATCAGGATCATGGAAATAGAACAGTCCTGCATGCAATCAAAACAGTTTAAATGTGAAAAATATTTCGGATAAAATCCAGCTTCAAACAAACCGGTTATCTATTACCAAACTGAATTCTGATATTGTTAAGGGCCACTCTGCTGCAACAACCCACCTTGGCGTACCATTTCGATTCGTTGAGCGTGGCCCTCGTTATCTGTTTCAATATACACTCCAGACAAGGTTGCATCCCCTAAGGCTGGTGTAAAACGTTCTTTTGGCATACCGGTTATAAACCGACGCAATGGTTCGTCGCGTTGCATACCAATCACGGAATTGTAATTTCCACACATTCCTGCATCACTTAGATATCCGCAGCCTTTTGGTAAAATCATCGCGTCACTTGTGGGCACATGGGTATGTGTACCTACCATAAGGCTCGCTCTACCATCACACCAGTGACCCATAGCCATTTTTTCAGAGGTCGCCTCCCCATGAAAATCAACTATAATAGCATCAGCTAGCCCACCTAATGGATGTGCACGAAACACAGCTTCAAGAGCAGAAAACGGATCATCAAACGGCCGTTTCATAAAAACTTGACCCAAAGCTTGCGTAACCAGCACTTGCTTACCGGTCCGAGTAGCAAACAATCGTGCACCTTGTCCCGGTGAGGCTTTGGAAAAGTTTAAAGGTCGAATGATTCGGTTTTCATTATCAATGAATTGTAACATATCTTTTTGGTCAAAAGCATGATCACCCAAAGTTATGCAATCAGCACCCGCCTCGATTAACGCGCTTGCATGCGAGCCAGATAACCCCATGCCCGAGGTAGCGTTCTCACCATTGACGACTACAAAGTCGAGCTCCCATTCATCACGCAAACGTGGCAATTGGTTCGTGATAGCCTGCCGACCCGAGCGGCCCACTACATCACCCAGAAAAAGAATGTTCATGCCATGAGACCTAATGCGCGCATCGTCGTTCGGCAATAGCACATCTAAAATTCTCCAGATCCAAACCGTCTACAATTAAAACACCAGTCTTAAATATTATTGTATCCAGCAACATCAATTACCTCAGTCTCAGTTACAATCATATTCAGCGGTTGATCAGTCGCCTCCAAAGGCAGTGAAACAGCCTCTTGTGCACTGAAGGCAAAACCAATCGCCATGGTGGGCTGATTGGCCCTTAATTTTTCTAATGTGCGATCATAAAATCCACCGCCATAGCCCAATCTCCCACCAGCACGCGTAAAAGCAACTAATGGAACAACCACAATTTCAGGGATAATGAAGTTATCAATGGCTGGTACTTGAGCTCCAAAAGGGCCATCACGCAGAACTCCATCTGGGCTCCACTGCGAGAATTTTAAAGGCTGCCCAGTCGCAACTATCACTGGCATTGCAACAGGTCCGTAAGCTTCTGCTTCCATCATGGCAGGCAGTGGGTTAATTTCTGATCCTATCGGCATATACCCGGATATAGGAACACCACGATAACCAGCAAGAACAGAAGATAGCAAACCAGCAGTTCCTCTTTTGTTTAAATCAAAAGCGGCCTTACGGAGTGCAAAAGCAGATGCTCTTACCTCTCTTTTTCTATCGCCTAAATCCATTGCGAACTCCATTGAAGGCACTAACAACGATCACCACAGCGTACTAATTGCTAGCCTCGTCTTACTGATCAAAACAATACAATTGCTGCTACACCGAGAAAGGCAAAAAAACTAATGCATCAGTAACGGTGGAAACAAATGCGCCTGAAGCTAATGCTGGGTCAAGGCCTATTCGCTATAAGACAACTGGAATGACTGTACCGGCAAAACTAGCCACTACCATATTCATAACCATGGCTAAACCTATCACGTATCCAACAGATGGTAATCCAAACCATAGAACCCCTACGAAATTGATTAAAATAGCACATATCATCCCGTTTATGAGGCCTACAAAAACTTCTCTACGAATTACTCGCCACACGTTTGCGCCAGTTAAGTCTTCAGTAGACAACGCTCGCACAGCATCAGTCAGTCAGTGATTGAGTACCCGTATTCCTACACATCGATGCAACAATTGGCATTAATACAGCAAGAGCCACTATTTGGGCTAAGATAACTTCAAACTGTGCAATAACCATAGAAGCCAAAATAGCGATACATAAATTCACAGCCAACCAAGGTAACTGCTGACGAGTTGTTTCAAGAACATTATCAGAAAGAGCCGGCTCTCGCCCTACAGCCACCAACCGCAAAATATCTTGTTCGTGCTCTTCCTCCAATACCACCATTGCGTCATCAATTGTTATCGGACCAATCAGTCTCCCCTCTTCGTCAACGACCGGTGCAGAAATCAGATGATATTGATTAAAGGCATAAGCAACATCACTCTCATCTTGGGTGGCAGGAATAACCTAGAATATTTCTTCAACCAATTCGGTGAGCATAACTTCATGACATGACCGCATTAATTCACCAAGATTTACATTCCCGACTGGACGTAATCTTGGATCCAGAAGAACAGTATGATAAAACTGCGTATGCATTTTGTAATCGTTTGCAGTCCTCAATCGATCGATAGCTTCTCCAACGATCCAATGCTCTGGTGCCATAACCACTTCACGCTGCATCAATCTACCTGCAGAATATTCTGGAAAAGATAGTGCCTGCTCGACCAATGTACAATCTTTGTCTTTAAGTGCGTCCAGAGTAACGTCTTATTGGCTAACACCGAGATCCTCAATCAGATCTACTACATCATCACTTTCCAGATCACGTACAGCTTCAACCAGAACCGATGGACAGAGCACTGCGATCACTTCTTCACGAATTGCCTCATCTGCTTCAGCCGGTATTTATCCATTAAGTTTTTGATCGTATAACCGGATCAGGCGAGATCTATCAAAACTATTAATTTGCTCTAAAAGGTCTGCAATATCTGCGGCATGCAGAGGATTCATTTATTTATTAAGCTGTTCTCGATCCTCAGCATCTACAGCATACAGTATTGCAGATACATTATCACGCCCCAGTATATAGGCGTCATTATCCAAGTTTTCTGCAACTTCTTTTATTTCATCCAACTTTACCGTCCTCTACCCTACCACGGTGGTAAATGGGCGGCATCCCAGAAACAATTACCTAATGATGAGCATTAAATCTGTTAATCCACTTTTTTATAGGCACGGACAAACAAAAGTATAACGGATTTAAAATAATATCTGTCAAAAGGCCTATCACATAAGAAAAATGCATGATTTTGATTAATAATAAGACATAATTATTTCAATTTCCATCACATAACTGCCGTGCAAGCGTAGACTGAAGTGCTATTGCTTCACCAAGATTAAACGTGGTTATTTGCCCATCCCGCACGACCTGTCGACCTTCCACAAATAAATCGCGCACAGTAGTAGGACCTGACAATAACAAGGCACTTTTATCCCAACTGCCTGCAGATTCTATTCCAGAAACATCCCATATTGCTATGTCGGCACGGGATCCGATGGAAATTCTGCCACAATCAGGTCGTCCAAGCACATTGGCACCGCCACGCGTGGCCAATTCCAATGCTTCACGAACGCTCATAGCATCAGCTCCATTAACAACCCTTTGCAAAAGCATTGCTTGTCGTGCTTCAGCAATCAGATTTCCTGCATCATTACTTGCAGAACCGTCAACGCCCAAAGATACTGCCACTCCTGCATCTTGCATCGCGCGAATGGGAGCTATGCCCGAGCCAAGGCGGCAATTTGAGCAGGGGCAATGTGATACTCCAGTCCCAGTTTCCGCGAAAAGAGCAATTTCTGTGGCGTCTAATTTGACACAATGAGCATGCCAGACATCAGGGCCTATCCATCCAAGGTCATGCGCATACTGACCAGGACGGCAACCAAAATTCTGTAAGGAATATGCAATATCTTCGTCATTCTCAGCCAAGTGCGTATGCATCATCACACCTTTGTCTCGCGCCAAAATGGCAGTGTCTCGCATTAGCTCTCGGCTAACAGAGAATGGAGAACATGGCGCGACCCCAACGCGACACATCGAACCAGCTGAAGGATCGTTAAACGCATCAATCACTCTGATAAAATCTTTAATAATGCCCTTCTCATTCTCGACTAAACTATCAGGAGGCAGCCCACCGTTACTTTCTCCTATACTCATTGCACCACGCGTTGGATGAAACCGAAGTCCCACAGTAGCGGCAGCTTCAATCGTATCTTCAAGTCGGCTTCCATTTGGGTAGAGATACAAGTGATCAGAACTCAATGTGCATCCCGATAGAGCGAGTTCTGCTAATCCAATTTGCGCTGATATGAAGATGTGCTCAGGAGTAAACCTCGACCAAATCGGATACAGTTCTTTTAACCAACCGAATAATAAAGCATTTTGAGCTTCAGGCACTGATCTGGTGAGGGTTTGATATAGATGGTGATGTGTATTCACGAGCCCGGGTGTTACTACGCAATCCTGCGCCAAAACAGTTTCACCAACTGTACTTAAACCCGAACCTATTTCGGCAATTACCCCGTCTCTTATTAAAATATCGCAGTCTTTCAGTTCCCGCCGATCCTCGTCCATTGTCATTAAATGGGAACAGTCTTTGATCAACCACTCGTTCACTCCAAGTGTCCCATGATCTGGAGTACTTCTTTGTGAATTTCGAAATTGGCAGCAGCGATCACACGACCACCTTGATGCACAGGTTTGCCACACCAATCAGTAACAATTCCACCAGCGGCCTCTATCAACGCGATTGGGGCTTGTATATCATAATTATTTAAACCTGTTTCAATTACCAGATCAATTTGCCCAGCAGCCACCAAGGCATAAGCATAACAATCCATACCATATCGAACCAACTGCGTCTGTGCCGCAACGGCTTCAAATGCAGCTCTGTCTTGCAAAGTACCTATTTCAGGAAATGTCGTAAACAGAATTGCATCTGATAATTTGCGTCCACTGCGCGTCCTTATTATTTTTGTGTCATGCGGTCCAAAAAGTGTAGCCACGCCACCGCACCCAACAAATCGTTCACCAATATAAGGCTGGTCTATTATTCCCAATATCGGGCCACTCTTTGGACCTACTGCAATTAAGACCCCCCAAGTTGGGGTTCCCGCTACGAAACCACGGGTGCCATCAATCGGGTCGAGCACCCAAGTCAGACCGCTAGACCCTTCTGTTATCCCAAATTCTTCCCCAACTATAGCGTCATTCGGACGTAAACACGCCAAAACTCTACGCATCACTTCTTCGGCAGCCCGATCAGCGATCGTAACCGGATCATAGCCATTTCTCATTTTATTTTCGGTTGTGAGATTACCCTTACGAAAATACGGCAAAATAGCGGCGCGCGCTTCATCCGCCAACACATTTGCGACGTAATTCAAAGCATCAAGGTCATAGGTCATGTGAACTGGGTGCCAGAGGTTTCCACTTAATGCAATCCTCCCACACCCTACAATTAATTTCTAAAATTATATATCAGCGTTCCAAATCAAGCATACTGCACAAGAGACAATCTTAAAATCAAATGAACAGTTAAAATTTTTATATCTTTGTCTGAAACAGTCCTTTAAACGGATCAACCGCGCCAAGATTTGCCAACGTTTCTTCACATTTCAGAAATATATGACAAAATGGTCGCAATGTTTTGATTAATCTGCTCATTTAAAGAAAAAAAGTACTTGAAAGACAACGCATCTAACCCGATATTGTTGTAGCGGGCGGAAATCCGCGGCCGGCAGGAAAACCTGTCGGGAAATGTATCAATTTGGAGGTCAATCATGGCTGAGTTGAATACGATCCGGTCGGCGGCCGGAACACGCGCCGCCGAGATCGATATAGGGCTTCGCGCCCACATGAATAAAGTATATGGCAGCATGTCGATAGGTATGTTGATAACTGCTGCGGCAGCTTGGGCAGTTGCAGGACTTGCAGTCACATCTGACCCAACAGGTGCTACGGTAGCTCTCAGAGAAGGACAATACCTAACTGGATTGGGTGAATTGTTGTACACTACGCCTCTGCGTTGGGTGGTTATGTTCGCACCTTTGGCATTTGTATTGTTTGGTTGGGGTGCATTAATGCGCCGAGGTTCAGCTTCTGCTGTACAACTCGGGTTTTTCATTTTTGCCGCCGTGATGGGCGTCTCAATGAGTTCAATTTTTCTGGTGTACACACCCTACTCCATTACCCAAACCTTTTTGGTTACATCTGTAGCTTTTGCAGGTCTTAGTTTGTACGGCTACACGACCAAAAAAGATCTTAGTGGTATGGGGACGTTTTTGATGATGGGCGTAATCGGCCTAATCATCGCGATGATCATTAATATTTTTCTACAGTCGCCAGCAATGATGTTTGCGATTTCAGCTCTGGGTGTGTTAATATTTTCAGGCTTAACTGCATTTTACACGCAGGGTATCAAAAATACATATGTCGAACATGCTAGTTATGGCGATCAAGAATGGCTTGACAAAGCAGCTATCGATGGTGCGCTAAGCCTTTACATAGCATTTTTAAATCTGTTCCAATTCTTGCTGATGTTTATGGGTCAACAAGAATAGCTTATAACTATCTCACACAAATAAAAGGCCAGTCGTAAAGACTGGCCTTTTTAATTTTAGGTAAAGATAGTATTAAGGGAAAAAATAAATCCAAGGCGTGGGCGCGATTAAACAACAAAATGATGGTGATAGAGTATAGTTATAAAAGCTTTTAGTTGAAGTGCTGATTCAACGCCTCCTAATTACCATACCTAATTTTGCACGCTTATTATTTAAATTTTTAAACTAATTACTTATATTTTAGGTAAATTCGTCATCTTTGATTGACCAGCATTACAATCAAATTGATGTATTAAATCAAATTTAAAACCTTCATTCTTACAACCGCAGAAATACATTCAAATGAAACTGGCTATGTTCAACACGTGATTATCAATAGTATATAAGATTAGAGTGATGCCCCAAATGAATAGCCAAAAGCTACCATAGCAAAATGTCATTCAAGAAATGTTCTTTCTACTGAAAAAGAGATACTCTTTGGTACTTCGGTTAGTGAAACTGTAGATCCAAATGGAGACGTTCCTCTTCGGACTGGATCTTGGGCCAGAGCTGAAAAATTTAGTACTGGTTATCTTGTTGGAGACACGCGAAGATACGAAGATACGAAGATACGAAGATACGAAGATACGAAGATACGAAGATACGAAGATACGAAGATACGAAGATTAATAAAGTGATAGACTTGGTCAACAAACCGAAGATAGTTTAACAAAATTACCACACATGTCCATATTTCCGATAAGAAATATATTGGGAGCAAGTGCCTTTTTGGTAAAGCGTCTTTATATCAAGAGTTAGTTTTTAGATCAACGTTTGTTCATCTACAATTTACACTACAAACTACGTTGCAACAGCCTTGAAATTACCTGTTACCAGAAAAAGCCGCAACCTCTAAGCGCGACAAAAACTAACATAGCTAAATATAAAGTTTATTTTATTTTTCCTTCTTTATACTCAACATGCTTACGCACGACGGGGTCATACTTTTTGACCATCATTTTTTCAGTCATGGTACGTGCATTTTTTTTTGTCACATAAAAATGCCCAGTGCCTGCTGTCGAATTCAAACGAATTTTAATTGTGGTTGGCTTGGCCATGTGACTTCTCCTCGGCGCACGTAAGTGCAAAATATATGCATGGCTTCTATCCAATACACCTTCGGAGTCAACGCGCTTTTTAAAAAACACTGCTTTCAAAATAAAAAAAAACACTAAAACTGATTTTTTTCCTTAATTCTTTTAAATCTAAGTATTTAAAACTTTCAAAACAAATTGAGTAGTCGTCGTTTGCCTATATTGCTTTCATTACATAGATGCCCTTACGGTAGATGCTGCAGACGTTAAGAACCTAGATGTTCAGATTACAGGAATGCACCAAAAAATTCTAACATAATCTTTCAAGACCTAAAATACTGGGTTTTGAGCTTCGTTGACAACTAAAAATGGAGAAAAAGCCAACTATATTTTAGTATGAAATAACCTCCTTAACCTAACTCAAAAGCAAAGTAATTGTGCGCGGGGAGGCTGTAAGCCGGATTCTGTCTTAGATGGAATTTTCCATCCGAGATGACCATTCCTCTAAAGGTGCTGTTACCAACACCCCTCTAGCTGCCAACCCGAACCTGCTGGGGCAAAAGCAGCCCCGCCAGTTTCCTGGCACGCGGTTCCTATTTGGCATTGCTCCAGGTGGGGCTTGCCATACCCAGTCTGTTACCAGCCTGGCGGTGGGCTCTTACTCCACCTTTTCACCCTTGCCGACCCTAAGGCAGGCGGTTTTTTTTCTGTGGCGCTTTCCGTCGAGTTACCTCGCCCGGGCGTTACCCGGCACCTTTACTTTTTGGAGTCCGGACTTTCCTCTCTGCCGGGCTAACCCTTCAAAGCGGCCATCCACCTCTCCGCGCGCCATCTGACATACGAGATGCACTGGGTGCACGTCAATAGTTTGTCATCCTCGCACCAATTTAAAATTCAAGTAGATTTCATTTGGTGGAAATAAATTGTAATAAATTAGATTTTTTTGTTATCAGATATTGCTGCAAAGTCAGCAGCATTTAAAGGACCTGACGCACCTTGCCGATACCTTAGCCGAACTGTAGCTAGCAGATCGGCATCACTGGCTGGGGCAGTATAACCACAAATTTGGGCTAGCTCACGGAATGCGTCAACACTGAACCGGCTTATTTCCATCTGCTGCAGTTTCTTTTCAGCAAGCCCTTTAACTTCTAATTTATTCCATTCAAAAAATGGCCCAGGATCAAATTTTCGTCCTGGGGCCATATCCGAGTGACCAATTACATTAACGGGAGGAATATCCCACTTAGCCATAATGGTTGATAGTAGTTTTTCTAAACTTGTCATCAACTGCTTTGTAAATGCACCTTTTCCATCATTATCTAATTCAATGCCAATGGATCGTGAGTTCATATCTTGGAAACCGCACCATTCACCAGAGCCAGCGTGCCAAGCACGTAATTCTTCATCAACCAATCGAATGATGCGTCCAGATTTACAAATGACATAGTGTGCTGAAACTTGAGCGCTAGGATCACAAAGGCGCTCAATTGCAGCTTCAGCTGTCGCCATAGCCGTATAGTGCAGAATAATAAACTGCGGTTGCAAACCATCTCTGCGTGGGCCTCTATTTGGTGAATGCATTTCGCAGATCAATTTAACAGGATCATTCACTAGAACCCAACCAAAATGGTGCTGGATTCCAATCACAAGCATATCCATCACCGTCAATATCAAGCCCCAGACTATCTTTTTTCGGTCCACCAAGGGCCAAAAATTCGACCTGAGCTTCATTATCTGAATTGTAATGCGAACAATTGCGCACTTGGGTGGAAACTGCACCGGCATTCGGTCTAGTGTAAACTTTAGTGCCTATGGTATGGTTAGACTGCAATGCATACGTCGCAAGATATGCTTGAATTCCATCCAATTGTTTTGGCAGGGCTGTTATCAGTACATCGTGATTCTGCTGTTTATTGAAATTTTTTTCTCTTGAACTGCTGTGTCCTGCAAGTTCGGCATCAAGGCCTTGAGGGTCAAAGACCGCACGCGCAGTTTTTTGTGATTCAATTGAATTGAACGTGCTAATAGCCGACAAGGGTTCACCAACAGCAGTCAAGGAACTGCGCGTAACAGAAGTACTTGGAGTAACAGAAGTCGTTAACTCCAAGTCACGTGTTCGCCGTGCCTCCTGTATCGATGAACCAGAAATATCGACAATTTGTTGGGTGTCTACAATAACAGCGCTAGTTCCAGATAGTGTGGTTTGGCACGCCACAAGACCAGCGATTGAACCTACCATTATGAATTTCATAATATCCAAAAAAATCCCACCTTATTTGGAATCTATTATCTGGACATAAATTACCAGGCTCATAACTTTTACCACCATTTTTGTGGTTTTGTCACAAATCCTGCCCGCTCCTCAAGTGCATAAGCCGTATTGAGCAAGTCACCTTCTTCCCAAGGACGCCCTATCAATTGAAGGCCCATCGGTAAGCCTTGCGAGTTTAACCCTGCAGGTACAGAAATGCCGGGAAGTCCCGCCATATTTACGGTAACAGTAAATACATCGTTAAGATACATCTGTACCGGATCATCCCAAGTCTCACCTAAAGCAAAAGCAGACGATGGCGTAGCCGGTGTCAATATAGCATCAATTCCCTGTGAAAAAATATCCTCAAAATCGCGTTTGATCAAAGTACGAACCTTACGGGCACGATTGTAGTAGGCATCGTAAAAACCCGCTGATAAAACATAGGTTCCAATCATCACTCGGCGCTGCACCTCAGGCCCAAAACCTTCAGCGCGGGTTTTCTCATACATTTCTGTAATACCATCGTTTTGATCCAGCTTGGCACGATGGCCAAAACGCACCCCATCATAACGTGCAAGATTTGAAGAAGCTTCAGCAGGAGCAATCACGTAATAAGCGGGTAAAGCATATTTTGTGTGGGGTAATGAAATATCAATAATTTCAGCACCGGCATCACGTAACATTGTTGCACCATCAGCCCAAAGTGCTTCTATTTCATCCGGCATCCCCTCCATGAGATATTCTTTTGGAATACCTATTTTCTTTCCTTTAATGTCACCGGTTAGAATTGCCTCAAAATTTGGGACTGCCAAGTCAACGCTTGTGCTATCTTTGGAATCATAGCCACACATAACCTCCAGCATAATGGCTGCGTCCCGAACAGATTTTGTCATAGGTCCAGCTTGATCTAATGAAGATGCAAAAGCAACGACACCCCAGCGCGAACATCGCCCATAAGTTGGCTTTATGCCTGTGATCCCAGTAAAAGCCGCAGGCTGACGAATTGATCCACCAGTATCAGTACCTGTAGCAGCCAAGCACAGGTCCGCTGCAACTGCCGATGCCGAACCTCCAGATGACCCGCCAGGTGTTAACTCTGCAGAATTATTGGCTCGACGCCATGGATTGATTGCGTTGCCATAGACTGACGTTTCATTAGAAGAGCCCATGGCAAACTCATCCATGTTAAGCTTTCCCAACATAACTGCACCAGCATCTAAAAGCTTTTGGCTTATCGTTGATTCATATTCTGGCAAAAAGCCTTCCAGAATGCGCGACCCAGCCTGGCTTGGCACTCCTTTGGTACAAAAAAGATCCTTAATACCGATTGGCAGTCCACACATCGCTGGCGTATCACCCATTGCAATTCTGACATCGGCAGCAATCGCCTGTGATCGAGCAATATCTGGAGTATTGTGAACAAATGCATTGAGTGCGCTGGCATCTTCGATCGCGTCAAGACAAGCATCTGTCAATTCAATCGATTTAACATCTCCAGCCCGCAGCGCGTTGCGGGCGGCAGCCAAGCCTAACTTGTTTAATTCGCTCATTACTCAACTACTTTCGGTACAGCAAAAAAACCTTCTCGTGCATCTGGCGCATTGGCCAGTATTTTCTTTTGTTGGTCGCCATCAGTTACAACATCCATGCGACGTTTGAGGCGTAGAGGTGTCACAGACGTCATGGGTTCAACTCCCTCAACGTCTACTTCGCTCAGCTGTTCAATAAATCCAAGGATATTATTGAATTCAATAGCAAGAGCCGGCAAGGCTTCAGGCTCAACTTTGATCCGAGCCAATTTTGCTACACGAGCAGCGGTACTTTCATCAATTGACATTAAAAACCTCGATTTAAATCTTGCTGGGCTTTAGCGTGCGCATCGCTCTCCTTCAAGCCTTTGTCCATACAGGCTCGGATGATCCAGCTTGAATTTGTTCAAAAGCGCACACTTTTAGAAGAATGACAGTACCATATAACTTATCCAGTAAAAGATATTTTTAAATAAACAACATTGAAATCTGGCCGATTTACACAGTTGTCGTTATAAATTTTAACGTCTGGATGCAAAGAATTTACGCAATAACTGCTCGGATTCAATCGCAGCAATACCATCATAGACTTGGGGACTGTGGTGGCTCTGTTTATGCTCAAAAACGCGAGCACCGTGAACCACACCTCCGGATTTAGGGTCAGATGCACCGTAATAAAGACGGTTAATCCTCGCCGCAGCTATGGCAGCGGCGCACATCGCACAAGGTTCAAGTGTTACATACAAATCATACCCTGGTAAACGTTGCGATCCAACGGCAATACAAGCGGCGCGAATAACAAGCATCTCAGCATGGGCCGTAGGGTCAGCCAATTCCCGTGTCCGATTACCGGCCTGTGCCACAATAACCCCTTTACGGACAATGACCGCCCCAACTGGAACCTCACCCTGAGATCCAGCGTTGCGAGCCTCTTGTAATGCTTCTTTCATAAATGATTTAAATTCCATAGCATTGACCTGTTGTGCAGCAGCCCCCTTCCGCAAGGCCGCTGTATCCTATACGCCCACCACATGACACAAACTGCTCGAAAAGGCGATCGCATCGCCAAAATCATAGCCAGAGCTGGCCTGGCCAGTCGGCGAGGCGCTGAATACATCATCAAATCCGGCCGCGTTAGCGTGAATGGTAAACCGATTGACAGCCCAGCCCTTAACATAATTGATACCGACCAGATCACAGTAGACGGAAAGCCACTGACCAAACCGGAACCAACAAGGCTTTGGTTATATTATAAACCAATTGGAATAATCTCCACAAACCACGATGAAAAAAATCGTACGACCATCTATGAAACTCTTCCGGAAGATATGCCACGCGTGATGTCTATAGGTCGCCTTGATATCAATTCGGAGGGGTTGTTGTTGTTGACTAATGACGGCGAAGTAAAACGCAAATTAGAATTACCATCAACCGGTTGGGTGCGCCGTTACCGCGTACGTACAAATGGCAGACCCACTGATTCTACTCTGGAACCGCTACGAAAAGGGATCACTCTTGACGGTGAGCGCTTTCAGCCCATGCAAGTGACACTAGATCGCCAACAAGGAGCTAATGCTTGGCTGACAATCGGACTTCGTGAAGGAAAGAATCGTGAAATTCGCCGCGCTCTGGAAAGCGTTGGATTAATTGTAAATAGGTTGATCCGCATAAGCTTTGGCCCATTCCAATTGAGCGACTTGAAGCCAGGAGCGACAGAAGAAGTGCGCAGGCGTGTAATGCGCGATCAGTTAGGTTTAGACACAAAAGAAAGTAACGATGGTACCGCTACAAAAAAAAAGAAAGTTATCAGAGGGCAGCACAAGACAACTCAAAAACCTACTCCAGAAATGAACAATCAAAAAAAACGTCGCTCCACACAAAACGCAACTGTTCAAAAACCAACCTCTGATAGCCCAAATAAGAGTCCGTCTTTTAGCTTAAAATCTTCCGGACGTAGACTGTCTGACAACCACAAAAAAAACAAACCAAAGGGTTTCAAACAAAAAAATTAGACAACTTATCTTACACAATACTTAAAAGTTACTATATTAATAGTACCGTAAGAAATTATAAGGTGATAAGTATAATACTTGTTGAAATGTCAGTAAATTGAATAGGCAACTTATCGTTCAAGGTAAAATGTATATATCTCTTTGCCGCCTACAGGTGAGGTACAGTTACCCAATAGTATCTTGCTTAAATGGTATAATTATCAAATTACTCATAGTTGGACAAACCATATTGATCACAGAGACCAAAGCATAATTCAACAACAATAATAAAACGAGAAAAAATGCAACCAACAGGTTTTCAAAAGGTCGCGTATGCTGTTTTAATAGTACTGATGTTCGGCGTGACAACTGGCATTTTTGGAGGCTTGTAGGATATGGCCCAAAAGTTTGATGATGAATTTAGTCCTCGGGCTAAACCCGCGCCCAGTGACCCAGCTAAACACATTAAGTTCGAACAACCTAAAGTTGATCCAGTTGGTGCACGAGCCAATATGTTATTCATCCCAGCAATTCCAATGTTGTTTATGGCTCTGAATGATGGCGCCGTCACAATGTTTATTGCGTTAATTGCCACAGCCGTTTTGACCTTAGCCGCATGGCTACTGCGTGGCGGTCTACAGGCTGAGGCTGCCTTCGCAAACCGAAAAACTGCCCAGCGACCAGCTATCCCCCGCAAAATTTTTGCCAGCATCTTAACGGGGGTGGGCATCTCTTTTGCAGCGTACAAAACGGAGCCTGAATTGCTTGCTTCCATTTTATATGGCACCACGGCACTATCACTTCATATCGCAGCTTTTGGCTCAGATCCTCTGAAATCAAAAGGCTTAGAAGGTAAAAACACTTTTCAACGAGAGCGTGTTGCACGAACAGTCGATAAAGCAGAAACCTATCTAAAAGAAATGTCCGATGTAATATTAATTTTGTCAGATCATCAGTTAGAGGTTCAGTTAAAGAATTTTCAATCCGTAGCTTGTGAGCTGATCCGCGCAGTGGAAGAAGATCCTCGTGATCTTATAGCAGCTCGCAAATATCTAAGTGTGTATTTAAAAAGCGCTCACGAGGCGACATCAAAATTCGGAAGTATTTACAATCGAACACGTGATGAAAAAGTCCGTGATGATTATGCTGCTCTACTTGAGGATCTTCATCAGAGCTTTACAGCAATCAACCAGAAACTGCTGCTCGAAGATCAAAGTGAGCTAAATCTTGAAATTGACGTACTTCGTGATCGCTTACAGCGGTAGGGCATAAAATTAGTACCCGACACCACCTCCAATTTAAGGTAATCCATCATGTCCGATAAGACCCAAAAAAAAGCTAAAGTTACATCAGCTCAAATTGGACAAGTAGCCAAGACTATATTACCTGAGCATAATGATGCAAATGCAATCACCTCACTGGCTGACGCTAATCCAGTAGCCAGCGCAAAGATACTCGAACGCATGAACAAAATTAATCTAAATGATACGCAATCTATCGTGTCATTCGGATCGTCCGCGCAGTTAGAGTTACAAAAAATCAGTCATATGATGCTAACCGACGTTCGCAACAAAGACTTAGGTCCTGTCGGAGAGAGTCTTCGCAATATTGTGACAACAATTCGCGGTTTTTCAGTTTCAGAACTTGATGTCAGGCGTGACCGTTCTTGGTGGGATAGACTATTAGGAAGGGCAACTCCTTTCGCAAAATTTACAGCTAAGTTCGAAGACGTACAAATTCAAATTGATAAGATTACTGATAACCTTTTGGACCACGAACATACATTACTTAAAGATATTAAGGCATTAGATCTTCTTTATAATAAAACTTTACAATTTTACGATGAGCTCGCGCTTTATATCGCTGCAGGTGATGAAAAAATTATAGAGATAGATAAAAAGGAAATTCCAAAAATGGAGTCAGAGATCAAGATCAAAGCCGAAGACGATAAGGTCATGGCCGCACAGAGAATACGTAATTGTAGGGCTGCCCGAGATGATTTGGAACGTCGTGTGCATGACTTGAAATTAACCCGACAAGTGACAATGCAGTCACTACCGTCAATACGTTTGGTTCAGGAAAATGATAAATCTCTTGTAAACAAAATTAATTCCACGTTGGTTAACACTGTTCCTCTTTGGGAAACACAACTGGCTCAGACTGTTACAATACAACGCTCAGCAGAGACAGCTACAGCAATCCACGATGCAAGCAACTTGACTAACGAATTGCTAACAAAGAATGCTAATAACTTACGCAGCAGCAACAAAGTGATCCGCGAAGAAATGGAACGAAGTGTTTTTGATATTGAAGCAATAAAAAAAGCCAATGCTTCTCTCATAGGAACAATTGAGGACTCGCTTAAAATAGCCGACGAGGGTAAGGCACAACGAGCTGTCGCTGAGGTTGAATTAAAAAAGATGGAGGATGAACTTCGTGAAACTCTCGCTTCAGAAAAGTCTCAAAACTTTAGTGCGGGCAGTAATATGGCCAACAACAGATCTAGCTAAGGCCAAGCAATGAAAAGTGCTCCGGTTAAACGAAGATTAATAATTTTTAGTATCTTAGCTACCTTTACTTTGCTTCTTGCCTGCGGATCTTTTCAACAAGAGGCAACAGGGCAAATATCGGCTGTAAACTCCTCAGATTTATCGTCACTCAATAGCAGCCAAATGCAAAAAATTTCAGCAAAAAGTATGACCTTGGGCAAATATTTAATTGAGGTGCAATCCAGTCAACTCAAACAAGGACTATTACGACAGGATGGCGGTGGTTCTGATACGCCTTTTACAGCAGATAGTTTAGCCCATAATTTTGAGCAGATTGTCTTTTTTAACGAATACAACACTAACAGCCATAGTCCTGATTTACCGGGCAAATTGCGTCGTTGGCAGGCACCAGTTCGGGTTGGTATCGAGTTTGGTACATCAGTTTCAACTAAACAACGTAACCATGATCGCAATAATGTTATTAAATATGCGAAACGCTTATCACAAATTACTGGGCATCCAATCTCCGTCAACAACAAACCAAATTTTCTTGTTTTTTTTGTTAATGAAGATGAAAGGTCCACAACGGTTGACAAAATTGCAACAGAGTTACTCAACGTCACAACACCCGATTTGATTGCAATAAGCAAATTACCCGAAGACGCTTATTGCGCTGTAGCAACTTATGCCTCCTCGTCACAACCCAATGTCTACACATCAGCTGTGGCGGTGATACGAGCGGAAAACCCTAGCTTGCTTAGACTATCATGCATTCATGAAGAAATAGCCCAAGCGCTTGGACTTGCAAATGACAGCCCACAAGCACGCCCTTCAATTTTTAATGATGATGACGAGTTTGCTCTGTTAACCAATCACGATGAGATACTTTTAAAAATGCTCTACGATCAACGCTTGCAAAGCGGCATGTCTTTATCAGAGGCTAAATCCATAATTCGCGCTTTAGCTAACGAGGCTACACAAGGGCCAAGTTGAACCCAAAAAAGACCTAGATGGGTATTTTTGATTTTCTCTCAGGTGGATTCTTGACGCAACCCACAGGGTCGACAAGACTAGCGATACTATAGTTTGAAGATTTGCAAGAGAGGATCACGAAATCAAATACGGCGCCAAACTTATCGTCCTCCAAGTTTAAGCAGCCATTTTGTGCATGAAGGCGAGCTTGTAAATGTCTTTACCCCAGGTCTTTATTTGGTAGAGACAAATAAAATGCCAATCATGACGTCGCTGTGGCATTGGGATCATGGTTTTAAAAGAAGTTTTAGATCTGAGGTGTGTTTCGTAAAATAGGCTCGTTTCAATGATCTAAAGTGGTGCACTAAGAGCCCTATAATCTTTCGTGACCCGGAATTTGGTCCGGTTCGTCTTCGAACGTTTAGCATTTATTCCGTTAAGATTAAAGAACCGGCGGATTTCTTAGTGAAAATTGTCAGTACCAATAGTGAATTCACTATGGATGAGGTCAGTTTTCAGTTCCGCAAAATCATAGTTCTAGAAATGTCACGCAGCCTAGCTAAGTCAGGTATTCCAGTAATGGATAAGGCCGCCAATACGCGGAAACTGGGTCAGATAGTAAATACTGAAATAACTAGTCAAATCGCCATATACAAATTGATGACCTCTGAGCTTTACATGTAAAACATCTCGCTTCAAGCAGCCAAAGTCCTCGAGCGTGAGAGTGATGCGTCAGCAGATTTACAATATTGACACTTCCGTTCAACAAATGACGTTTAAGTATATACTTTAGCTATGTGGGTAGCCGCTAACAAATATCCAGTGAAAAACTATAGATTTGTGGTAGACGGTCAAACAGGTCACGTTAAAGGTGAGCGACCTCAGTTCAAGGGCAAAATTGCCATAGCTTTACTCATTGGACTTATTATAACGGGAGGCATTGGTTTTTTAATGGCGACACAACGATGAACAAAATCAATTCGTTAGATTTTTTACTTGAGAAACGTTTCTCATGCAGAGCTTTTCTCCCCGAGAAAGTGTCAAAAAAGATTATTGAAAAAATTGTTAGTAGTGCTCAAAAAGTACCAAGCTGGTGCAATGCGCAACCTTGGAAATTATTGATTACCGCTGGAGCTAAGACCGATCATTTTCGTAATGCACTTTTTGATGCTGCCAGCAATTTCCAGCCCGCACCAGATTTAGAGTGGCCTACAAACTACTCAGGCGTTTATGGTGAGCGGCGACGCACTTGTGGTTATCAATTGTATGACGCTGTAGGTATAAAGAAAGGTGATCGTACTGCCAGTTTAGCCCAGATGATGGAAAATTATCGTCTATTTGGGGCACCCCATGTTGCCATTGTCACATCGCCCTCGGAATTGGGAACCTATGGCGCTATGGACACAGGTGGCTTTGTCACAGCTTTTTGCTTGGCTGCACAAGCTTACGGTATAGCTAGTATTCCGCAAGCAGCTATTGCAGCGCAGGCCCCATTCGTTCGAACTTTTTTTAAAATATCTGATGATCAAAATATCTTGTGCGCTATATCTTTTGGCTATTCAGATTTAGATCACCCAGCCAACAGCTTTCGTACTGAGCGCGCATCTGTCGGTGACGTAATTGAGTGGCATGAATGAGAGTTAGGGGTCAGTGACGACATGACAAATGATGATCTTCTATCATTATGGCAAATTGGTGTGCACGCGGTTGGAGGCGCGGAAGCAGTTGAAAAGGCATTACGAAAATATACCGTCCCGAAACCAGATCGCATTATAGCAGTCGGCAAGGCAGCGTCTGCTATGTCGCAATCAGCATGCAAAATATGGCCTGAAACTAAATGTCTGATTATAACAAAATATGGGCATGGTGATGAAGCGCCAGCAACAGCACAACTATTAGAATCTGCCCATCCAGTACCAGATTTAGCCTCCTTGAAAGCTGGCCAAGCTTTACAAAAAGCTGTTGCTAGCTGCTCCTCGCAAGATCACTTGCTTATATTGGCTTCGGGCGGCGCCTCTGCACTTGCCGAAGTCCCGATAGAGGGTGTTGATATTGTCCAACTACAAAATCAGACCAACGCACTGCTAGCGTCCGGTGCAGATATCAGGACTATGAACCTTCACCGCACGCAGAACTCTCAAATTAAAGGAGGTAAGCTACTGTCTGCTTTCAAAGGATCACATGTCACCACATTAGCAATATCTGACGTAGAGGGAGATGCACTGGCGACTATCGGATCTGGCTTTGCTGATGTTCCTCAAAAAGCTAGTTTTAGTTTCACTGCACATATAGTGGCCAGCAACGCCATCGCTCGCGCTGCAGTAGCTGCAGCCAGTCCAGTACCGGTTCGATCAAATTATGAAAATCTCTATGAAAATGTTTTAGAATTAGCACCACGTATCGCTGCTCCGTTAAAGAATGCAAGAAGTGGTTTATACATCATGGGGGGAGAGCCAGTCATACACCTGCCAAAAAATCCTGGATTAGGTGGCCGCAATATGGCGTTAGCCCTTAACTTAGCTCGGGAAATCTCCAATATAAGAGGATTACGAATTCTGGTAGCAGGAAGCGATGGCACTGATGGGCCCACAGATGCAGCAGGCGCAATCGTAGATGGGAACACTTGGCGACCCGAAGCTCAATTAGCGCTAGATACAGCAAATGCCTACCCTTGGCTGAAAGCACGTGGAGCCCTTATTATAACAGGACCAACAGGGACAAATGTAATGGATATTCTTATCGCCCATAAGAGCTAGAAAAGAGCCAGAACATAAATCTCCAAAAAAACAAAATTGTTAGCTATTATAGACAGGATAAGTTGTTAAAATTTGAGATCACTATGATGACAAATCACATCACGTAGGTGGATTAAGCATTTCACTATACTTGACATAAGGCATAACAAAATAAACCCTAGCAATATGAAAAATTCACTGCGTGAAATAGAAATATTGCCAGACTTAGGAATCATTCTCAATGATGGAGTTCGGCTGTCTGCAAGGGTATGGCTTCCTTCGGATGCACACTCTTACCCAGTGCCTGCAATTCTCGAATATTTACCATACCGCAAACGCGATGGAACATGTGCGCGCGATGCTCTTACCCACCCTTACTTCGCAGAGCGTGGTTATGCGTGTTTACGCGTGGACATGCGAGGGAATGGCGACAGTGAAGGTTTAATGGAAGATGAGTATGCTCAACTGGAACTTGATGATGCCGTTGAGATTATAAACTGGGTTTCTACACAGCCTTGGTGCAGTGGTACAGTTGGTATGATGGGTATCAGCTGGGGCGGGTTTAATGGTTTGCAGGTCGCCGCAATGGCACCAACACCTCTAAAAGCCGTCATTACGTTGTGTTCAACCGTTGACCGCTTCACTGATGATATCCACTATAAGGGGGGATGCCTATTAAATGAGAACCTCGGATGGGGTGCTACTATGTGGTCCTATTCTTCACGTGCTCCTGATCCCGCGTTGCGGGCCAATTGGCGCGAATTATGGTTAGAACGCCTCGAGAATGAACCATTTCTGCCTTCAAAATGGCTCCGCCATCAACGAAGGAACTCTTATTGGAAACATGGATCCGTCATTGAAAACTTTTCCGACATCAAGGCAAAAGTTCTTGCTGTTGGTGGATGGGGTGATGCTTACAAAAATGCAGTTCCACAACTATTAGACGCGTTACCAGGATCAAAGGGTATCATCGGTCCTTGGGTGCACAAGTATCCGCATTTTGCAGTTCCTGAACCTAGGATTGGCTTTCTTCAAGAGGCATTAAGATGGTGGGATCGCTGGTTAAAAAATATAGATACCAAAGTCGAAGACGACCCTGATCTGCGGGTGTATATTATGGACGGTGTTCGTCCAGCCACATGGTACACTGAACGCCAAGGGCACTGGCTTGGTCAAGAGGCTGGTGAGTTGCATAAAGGCAGAAATCACAGTTCCTTATGGCTTGGCAACGGAGCGCTTAGTACTATCAAAACAGATTGCAGTTGTCACGTAACCTCTCCAGCAACTACAGGTGCACAGGCAGGTGAATATTGTGCGATCTGGCTGGGTCCTGAGTTACCTGGAGACCAGAGAAGCGACGATGCTTTGTCTGCATGCTGGACTAGCTTACCAATTAACAACGACATTCATCTTCTAGGGGCGCCAAAGATGAAATTTGTGCTGACTTCTGATCAACCACAGGCACAGATCGCTGTACGTCTGAACCATATTCATCCAGACGGCGCCAGCACGCGGATCACTTATGGCGTACTTAATCTTAGTCACCGTATTTCATCCGAATACCCAACTCCAATGCCTTTGGAGGTGACTGAAGAAATTGAGATAACACTTGATCACATTGGTTATACAATCCCTGCCGGTCATAGAATTCGTGTTGCGGTAAGCAACGCCTATTGGCCATTACTCTGGCCATCTCCAACAAAAACAAATCTTAAAATTAATTATGGTGAGCTCACCCTGCCACATCCTGACACTCATGTAGAGAGACCCATTTTTAGTCCGCCAGAGGCAGCGCCCTCTTGGAAAACAAAAGAGTTACGCCCAGAAAATCACCATCGAAAACAGGAGGTTGATCAAGTTACTGGTATCACTTCGTTAATTATTAAAGATGATTTTGGAAAGGTCTGTGATATGGAGCATGGACTAATTAACGGGTCTGTTGCTCACGAACACTGGCAAATTCATCCTGACGAACCACTTTCCGCTAAAGGCGAGTGCCATTGGACAGACGAACTTGAAAGAGATGGTATATGCCTACGCACAGAAGCCCATTGTAGAATGTGGAGCGACCAAAATAACTTTTATTTATGCGCAAGTATTGAGGCATACGAAAATAATAAACTCATCTATAACCGAAGCCTTACAGATCAAATTTCACGAGACAACATGTAAGGGTTATAAGATTTTTGAGAAAATGCGGTAATTAGAGTGTAATCAGAGACAGTCAAAAGCTGCTTACACTCATCCAAAGCATAGCCTGATCACTTCAATGACATCCTGCCAAGCAATTTTATTATTTACGCCATTCATCGTTCTATAAAATCTATTTGACTTCCCGTGAAAGCTGTCTTTTAAAAAATCCAGATTAAACTATTATTATTTAATGATCGCCCAAGGCCTCACATAATTACCTAAAACAGTTTCAATTACAGGCTCTCCTACACCATTAGCAGCAACCTGTGCTACTAAACCCAACTGTTTATCGTCATCCACAGATACAACTCGAGCATCTATACCATTTGTTTCAAGAGCTTCATTATAGACACGTGTAATAGCTTCCTTGCGTAAGGCGGGTTTGAAAATTTTGCCAATGGCTGTTTTTGGCAACTCATTAATAATAGTAAGATACTTCGGATGCGCAGCGCGTTCGTACACATGTTCTTTACAAAAATCTATTAAAGCATCAGTAGTGACAGCAGCATTTTCAATTAGTTCGACATATGCACATGGCACTTCACCTGCATGTGAATCTGGTTGACCTATAGCACCGACGAAAGCCACCGCTTGGTGACGCATCAATGCCTCTTCAATTACAGCAGGGTCAATATTATGACCCCCACGGATGATAAGATCTTTGGCCCGCCCGGTAATCCACAGGTAACCGTCATTATCGTACCGGCCCAAGTCGCCCGTACGCAAGTATTTTCCTTTGTAGAAGAGGTTTATATTTTTTTTATCCTCAGTATAAGTGTAATCAACAAATACACCTGGGTTTGAGACACAAATTTCACCTACTTCATCCACAGCAGCTTCAACTGGACCATCCGGCGTAATCTTAAATATTTTGACGTCAGTGTATGGAAAAGGCACACCTACTGACCCAATTTTTTTTACGCCTTGAGGTGGATTAACTGAGACTATGCATGTAGCCTCAGTCATGCCATAGCCTTCAATCAAAGTAACACCTGTGGCCTTTTCAAAGCGCTTGAATAACTCCTGAGGCAAAGGTGCAGAACCTGAAAAAGCTGTTTTAATTGTACTGATATCAGCATTTATCGGGCGTTGCATTTTCGCCGCTATAGCCGTTGGTACAGTAAAAATAAAAGTCACTTTCCAACGCTCTACTAATCTCCAGAAGTTGTCCAATACCCCATCACCACGATAACCCTGCGGAGTGGGGAAAATGACATGAGCACCCGACGCAATTGCTCCCATCAATACTGGATGGCAGGCAAAAACATGAAACAAGGGAAGTGGGCATAATATATTATCATTCTCCGTGTATAGAAGCTGCTTTCCAGACCAACCATTATAAATTAGCCCAGAATACCTGTGCTGTGCGATTTTAGGCATGCCTGTTGTACCACCAGTATGGAAATAACATGCAACTCGATCTTCTTGCGCATCTTCAAACAATAAATTTTTAGGCTGTTTGGCGACCTCAGAATTAAAATCTTTATAGAGCACCCCAGGAGCCTTTCGCATCCGTGGGCGCAAAAGTGGAATTACGAGTGATTTGACACCGGAAATATGGGTGAGAAGGTCAACCTCAAGCACTGTTTTGACTTTTGGGGCAAGACTGACAGCCATGGCAGTTTTTTCAGCTATATCTGTTTTGGGAAAAGCTTTCAGCGTGACAACAATCCTAGCGTTAATCTCCCGCAAAATAGATGCAATCTGGTCCGCTTCTAAAAGAGGATTAATCGGTGCGACTATTCCCGCGACAGCCCCACCCAGCAGAGCAATCACAGTTTCCGTACAATTTGGAAGTATATAAGCCACAACATCTTTCGGCCCAACACCCATAACACGGAACATGTTCGCACACTGCGTAGAACGATTTTTAAGTACTAACCAACTCAGCGTTTCGGCTTTCGAGTTAGGGTCTGAAAAAATCTGATAACTGATAGCTTTGTGAGATGGAAATTTTTCAACAGTGGCACTCAACATTTCATATAGTGTCGTTGCAACATCTCGGTCTGCCCATGCCATCTCGTTCTCGATGGCGTCACGATCTGCGATCCCAGCAAAATACATTGCATTCCTTTCCACGTCACAATCCAATTTTCTTGGGTCAGTGTTTAATTAAATGAAGCACGATGCAGTGGATGAAAAAAAAAATCAATGTACTGTAGGAATTTCTTAGAAACCTATCTGTTAAAGAAACTAATAAATTAAATATCGGCAACGCGATATTTTACTTCGACGATCCAAATCATAATGGACAACTAGTCAATGGCAAACCCATCCGTAAACTGAAGTCGAGCTAATCTTGCATATAAACCACCTTCGGAAACGAGCTCGTCATGTGCACCTTGAGCTACAATTTGGCCTTCATCCATAACAATAATACGGTCAGCTTTTTTTACGGTGGCTAATCTGTGAGCAACAATCAGCGTAGTTCGACCTTCGGCTAACTTATCAACAGCGTTTTGAACCGATCTTTCACTTTCAGCATCTAAAGCACTTGTAGCCTCATCAAGCAGTAAAACAGGCGCATCACGCAAAATTGCCCGTGCAATCGCAATCCTCTGCTTTTGCCCCCCGGAAAGCATCAGGCCTCGCTCACCCAGCTTGGTATTGTACCCATCAGGAAGGGACATAATGAAATCATGGGCCGCCGCCGCTTGAGCCGCGGATTCAATTTCTAATCGTGAAGCATCAGGCCTTCCAAATGCAATGTTAGCCAAGGCGGTGTCTGCAAAGATCATAGGGTCTTGTGGAACTAATGCGATGTATTGCCGAAAATCTTCTCGCTTCATCAGAGAGATGTCAACGCCATCCATGGTAATACGTCCTGCTTGTGGGTCATAAAAGCGCTGGATTAACTGGATAATTGTTGTTTTACCTGCCCCAGATTTTCCAACAAACGCAATGGTTTCGCCTGGTTGGATATTTAGAGTAATCCCACCCAAAGCTGTCGTTTCAGGCCTGCTTGGGTAAGAAAACTGGACGTCCTCAAATGCAATGTAGCCTCGCACTGGTGTTGCAAGTGCAACTGGCGCAACTGCATCACAAACACTATCGACCGAGTGCAAAAGTTCAACCAGACGCTCTGTAGCACCAGCAGCACGTTGAAGTTCTCCGGTTATCTCTGACAAAGCTGCAACTCCACCTGCAACCATTACTGCGTAGATTACAAACTGGATTAACGAACCCACAGACAAAACACCGGCCCGGACATCGTTGGCACCGACCCATAACACACCAACAATCCCAACAAATACGAGAAAGATAACAATGACCGTCATTAAAGCCCGCATGTTAATCCGACGTTTAGCAGAAACAAAGCTGGCTTCGGTCAGACCAGAGAACATTCTACGACTGGAGGCCTCATGAGTAAACGCCTGCACTGTCTGTACAGCACTAAGTTGTTCTGATGCACGACCTGAGGATGCAGCTATCCAATCTTGATTATCACGACCAAGCGCACGAACTTTACGTCCGAGCACAAGGATTGGAACAATCACCACCGGTACAATAAGCAATACCAGAAGCGACAGCTTAGCCGACGTCAGAAGCATCAAAATTAGCCCGCCAATAAAAATTAATACGTTGCGCAATGCAATCGAAACGGAAGAACCTAATACACTTAAAATTAGCGTAGTATCAGTAGTAATACGGCTTAAAACCTCGCCGGTCATTATGGTTTCATAAAAACTTGGCGACATACTGATAACACGGTCAAAAACAGATTTACGAATGTCAGCAACCACCCGCTCGCCTAAGCGAGTAACAAGTGCGTAGCGAAGAGCAGTACCAACTGCTAGTAACCCAGCTATTCCTATTGCGGCCATGAAATACCTATCAAGCAATGCCGCATCCTCTGTTTCAAAATTATCTACCACTCGTCTAACAGCCATAGGTAAAACCAGAGAAATGATCGCGGTACCAACTAGTGCAGCGATCGCTGCAAGCATCAGTCTCCAATATGGCAACACAAAAGGCCACAAAGATGCAAGCGCACCAATCTTTTTTGATCTTGCTCGCTCTTCTGACGCTGATTTGGTCGGTGGGGTCACCTTTGATGGATCGGCCATACACCCTCCAATAGATCATTTTGCCAAGTAAATGGACGCAAGATGCAAGGAGGGTCAATAGGGCAGTTTATCCATTATGAATATAAAATGCAGATCAACTATATTTTCACAATAGAAATAGGAGACTTTAAAATTTTAAACCTAATTAATGATGCGTACTTTGAAAGGTGTTACTATTTGAATATCCAAACCACTAATAACTCCAATTGAAGTAAGTTATCTATGGTTACTCTTTCCGATCAGATTTTTTGATTTCTATTTAAAAACCAAAGTTTAGTCAAGATTTCAAGGCAGTGCATTCTTTCGTTTCATGATTAACCTCTCCCTATGTAACGTGTAAACACCAGTTCCAACAATAATTGCTGCACCAGTCCATGTCCAAAAGTCAGGAAGCTGATCGAATACCATCCAACCATAGAATGTCGCCCAGATTAGCAAACTGTAGTGCACTGGAGCCAGTACAACTGCTTGAGCTAATTCCAATGACTTTATTACCATAATTTCTGCTACCCCAGCCAAAATGGTCATGCTAACCAGCAGAATAATTTCAAACCCTAATTCTGGCGTTCTCCAGACAAATGGTAATGGGAAAGTTAGAAGCGCGCTGGCAGCTAATGCAGTGTAGGCAACAGTGGTAATAGTCTTATCAGTGCCACTAAGTTTTCGGGATAGAATTTGGCGAAGAGCAAATAACAATGCAGCAACAAGCACTAACACTGCCGCTGGATGAATTACACCCATTCCAGGCCGAATAACCACCAAAGTACCTAGGAAACCAATAAATACTGCCGCCCAACGCCTAATGCCAACTTCTTCTTTAAGTATTAGGGCTCCCAACACCGTAACCATAAAGGGAGTTACAAATGTTATGGCTATGGCATCGGCTAACGGTACAAAAGCAATTGCCATAATAAAGAGCGTCGCGGAGCCCGCAGCCAGAACTCCTCTACCTATTTGAAGGTAAGGATGTTGGGTTTTAAGTATACTAGTCCCACGGAGCATTAACCAAAATAGAATTCCAACAAGTAGTCCAAACTGCCGTGACCAAGTTATCTGAATCGGATGGAAACTGTCAGTTAAAAATTTGGCGTGGGTATCTACGGCGGAAAACAAAAACAAACCACCAACCATAAATGCAATTCCACGCACACTCTCAGTCCCATTCCTCAGAATGCCCGCCCTTTTGGATGATTTTCTATGTGGTGCGATGACCTATCTCACAATTTATTTACAGATGAGATTTTTCGTCTCATTCCAGATAATGCATTTCCAATAATGGCAACGAAAAGTAGTGCTCCACCAATCAGAGTGTATGCGGAAGCATCTTCTCCTAAAAACAGCCAGACCCAGAATGGGCCAAGTAAAACTTCAGCAAGAGACAGTAATGTCAATTCAGCAGCGGGTAGTGTTCGCGAACCCAATGTATAGAAAACCAGCCCTGCTCCTACCTGAAAAACCCCCATGCTAATGGAGATGCTCACATCGCCTGCGGAAAGAACAAAGGGTAGTCCCATGAGCAAGCAAATAATTGACGCAATTACTATTGTAAAAACACCTGAAAGAAACACTGCTGGAAGCATTTCTTCAGATCTCCCCCAGCGCAGCGCAATTGTGAACAAGGCAAATCCGAACGCGGAGCCTAAAGCTGCTAGAGTTCCATCCAGAGCGCCATTTGAAGTTTGACCAGAGACCATAATCATAATGGATCCAATTGCCACCAAAATAGCAATCCAAGTAGTATAGCGAACACGTTCACGTAGGACGATCCAACCTAGAACTGCCGCCATAAATGGAGCCGTAGCAAAGAGTAAAAGAGCGTTGGCCACTGGAATGACTTTGATAGAATAAATTCCTCCTGAGTAAGCGGCAACCAGAGCAAGCCCTGCGAACGCTGCGGGCAAACCAGAACGACGAACTTGAACAAACGGGTTTTCTCCACTACGAAAACGGATCACAAAATATAGGAACGTGCTTAGTGCTAAAGATCGGTAGAGTAAAATTTGCCATACACTGGCGTCTTCTATCAATCTGATGCTAATGCCAACAGTTGACCACAGTACACCGGCAGAAAAAACAAAGAATAACCCCTGATTATAACTAACCTCACTTGTAGGCTGGCTAATTATACTGGACATCAAACAGCCTTAATTAATCATCTTGTTAGTCATTACCGCATTTGAGATATCAATTGCCTACCGTTTGCGACCAATGTGTGTCGGGACTGTCATAAACAGAAGTTGGAACCAACATAAAGCTCAATACGCATTGAGCCTGAAACTAAGCTTGATACGAACTAAGCTTTAAATAGATTTACAATCTACATTTTTTCAATTTCTTTATTTTGTTGAGAATTTGTAGGGAAGAAGATTGCGTTACGCTGCACTCCCCCAGAATGGGTAGTGTTATTTATTGTATCAGGGGACCAAAAAATAATTAGAAAACACCTCGCCAGTCCGAAGCAACTAAATGAAATAGCACACATGCTGCCAAACTTCGAAACTCAACGACTATGGATCAAAACTAGGAAGACTAGACCTTGTTTGGGAAATGATAGACAGTACGTGTTGCTGAAAACTGCTTGAACCGTTTAGTGTGATTGTTGAAACCATACAGTAAATTGCCGTTCTAAGCTCAAAGCACCAAATGTTTCAGGAGTATTAAATGTCTTCTGACCAACGCTAGGCCAAATCCTTATTTGATGTAAAAAACCCGCCATTGCCGTTTTCACAGCCTCATAATTGAGCAGTTGTAAGCATAAACTAAATAAGATTCGCACTGCAAAGCTTAGGCTTTTTTCCCAAATTACAGAAAACTTTTACCAAAGCCAATTGCTATACTTAGCCCAAACTTTCCACATTAAGTATCCAACTAGTTGATTTATTATAATTTTTTAGTGAAGTGGTGGGCGACCCTGGAATCGAACCAGGCGTGCGTCTCCGCGAGGGAGTTACAGTCCCCTGCCACACCTTGCGGCCTGTCGCCCACTACGTCATAGGAGCCATGGCTCCAAACGCACCTCCGCGTGGTAACTGGACGTAAATACAGGGTCAAGGCCGAAATTCAGGCCTCGAAGCACTAAGGGACATCGCTATGAAAAAGCCTAAGTGGGTTGTTGAAAAGGAGCAGGGCAAAAAGGTTGAGCGCGATGCAACTGTTTGGCTTTTTGGGCTGCATGCAGTCCGTGACGCGTTGATGAACTCATCCCGTATAAAGCTCCGTCTTATCATAACATTAAATGCTCAAATAAAACTAACTGAAGCTATTGATTATGCGGGCATTATCCCTGATGTTGTTGATGCTCGTCGTTTCACGGCGCCAATTGATCCTGGATCTGTGCATCAAGGTGTTGCTCTTGAAGTTAAGCCTTTAGATTGGGGTAGTTTGAATGATGTTGCTATAGGAGAGGCTTCTCCACGTCTTATTCTATTAGACCGTGTCACAGATCCGCACAATGTGGGTGCTATCCTGCGTTCTGCTGAAGTTCTTGGCGCCTCCGCAGTTATCGGTATGCGCCATCACGCGGCCCCGGAAACAGGTGCCCTGGCCAAGGCAGCTTCTGGGGCGCTTGAACGTCAACCTTACGTACGAGTCCGTAATTTAGCTGATGCAATCATAGAATTACAGGGCATGGGATACCTAGTTTTAGGTCTTGATGGCGAAGCTGATCAAACCATAGAAGATGTCTTACAGAACCGTAAAGATCGAGCAGTCGCTTTAGTGCTGGGCGCTGAAGGCCCTGGTTTACGCCAAAAAACAAAGGAGACTTGTGACACTCTGGTAAAAATCGATGCCGTGGGTAAATTTGGTTCACTCAATGTGTCGAATGCTTCAGCACTTGCTCTTTATGCTAGCAGAGCCCGCGCGTAGAAATTATCATCAGATAATCAAATCTTCATGATACCTTATAATTAATATGATTAAATTGGATTTTTCGTTTAAAATAGAGACGGAGAATATCATCTTTACTACAAAATTTGAGTTATTACACCGAACATCCACCATCAACCATACCAACTTTTAAGAATGGTCCTGAGTTACATTGCGAACCTGACTTAGAGGTGCGAATAGAAAAATAAATTGTAGAAAGTATCACCCAATGATATTGTACCCCGCTATTGACCTTAAGGACGGCCAAGCTGTCCGACTGTTACATGGAGACATGGATCAAGTTACCGTATTCAATGATGATCCAGAGGCGCAAGCCCTTGCATTTGTAGAAGCAGGCTGCGAATGGCTCCATCTAGTCGATTTAAATGGCGCATTCGCTGGTAAGCCAATAAACGCTACCCCAGTTGAAGCTATCTTGAAGGCTTGTAACGTTCCAGCACAACTTGGTGGTGGTATTCGTGATATGGCAACAATTGAGTCTTGGTTAGCTAAAGGCCTCGCTCGCGTGATTTTGGGCACAGTGGCTGTAGAAAATCCTAGTTTAGTACGCGAGGCGGCTCGTGCCTTTCCCGGGAAAGTGGCTGTTGGAATTGATGCGCGTGGGGGAAAAGTTGCGACCAAAGGTTGGGCAACAGACACAAACGTAGATGCTGTCTACCTAGCACGCTCTTTTGAAGATGTGGGCGTAGCGGCAATTGTCTACACAGACATCAACCGGGATGGCGCTATGGCGGGCCCAAACATTTTAGAAACTGAACGACTTTCGAATGCAGTTTCGATACCTGTAATCGCATCAGGGGGTGTCTCTTCTTTGATTGATCTTCAAGCCATTAAAGATGTCGGAACGATTTCTGGCGCAATCTCCGGTCGCGCTATTTATGATGGAGCAATCGATTTAGAAAAGGCTATAAAATTGCTCGCTTAAGACTTATCTCAAATCATAAAATTTTTATAATATCAGCATGCCCAGTCAGTAGAACCCTTTCTAATCATACCAAAGCAAACTATTAAACTACTATGTTGAAAACCCGCATCATCCCTTGCCTCGATGTCGCTGATGGACGTGTAGTGAAAGGTGTTAACTTTGTTGACTTGGTAGATGCCGGTAATCCTGTTGCCGCCGCAAGTGCTTATGACGCAGCGGGCGCAGATGAGCTTTGTTTTTTAGATATTCATGCCACGCATGAAAACCGGGGGACAATGTTTGACCTTGTGCGGCGTACCGCAGAGCAGTGCTTCATACCACTTACTGTAGGTGGAGGTGTGCGAACTGTTGCAGATGTACGCGCACTTTTGCTGGCTGGCGCAGACAAAGTTTCCTTTAATTCTGCGGCTATTACAGACCCTGATGTACTAGCCCGCGCCGCAGATCGCTTTGGCAGTCAATGCATTGTTTGTGCCCTTGATGCAAAAACTGTTGAGCCAGGTCGCTGGGAAATTTTTACGCATGGCGGTCGTAAACCAACAGGTATCGACGCCGTCGAATTTGCTCAAACTGCAGCTATTAAAGGGGCTGGAGAAATTTTACTTACATCAATGGATCGAGATGGCACCCGAACTGGCTTCAATATTCCACTAACGCGAGCCATATCGGATTCAGTACGCATTCCAGTTATCGCATCTGGTGGCGTTGGAACGCTGGACCATTTGGTTGAGGGTGTAACCCAAGGACACGCCTCTGCAGTACTCGCCGCCTCGATATTTCATTTTGGACATTATACTATCCCAGAGGCTAAAACCCACATGGCTGCTGCCGGTATTCCAATGAGGCTTACATGATTTTAAATGATCTCTTCGCAACAATTAAAGCCCGCAAAACTGCAAATATTAATGAATCTTGGACGATGAAACTACTTTCAGAAGGGCCTGAAAAATGCGCCGAGAAGTTTGGTGAAGAGGCCATAGAGGCAATCATCGAAGCAGTTAAGGGAGATAAGAAAGCTCTGACCTTAGAAGCGGCAGATGTCTTGTACCACCTGCTAGTGATGCTAGCTGCGGCTGATGTTGAACTTAATGATGTTATGTTGGAACTAGAGCGGCGTCAGACAACTTCGGGTATAGCAGAAAAAGCGGCCCGTACATGACTTTGTTAATGTCTAATTCGCGCATTTCAGCAAAATCGAACCTTAAGACTGCCAATACACTCGCCTTTGCAAAGTAAAAGGTAACCATCAGAAGTCACAAGATATAAAAGTATGTAATTACTAATTACTTCAACCAATTTTTTGCAAATTTTTTCATGAGCAAATTTAAAAAAGTTTGAAAATACGCTAAGGCGCCCAAGTCAGAAAATTACGGATCATTCTCAAACCAACATGTTGACTTTTTTCTGGATGAAACTGCATACCCAATACTGTGTCCGTTCCGACAACAGCAGTAACATCACCACCATAGTTTACATGAGCAAGTCGCATGCTTGGGTTAGCGACTTTAAAATGATATGAATGCACAAAATAGACATGATCACCACTATTTATACCGTCAAAAACTGGATGGGATGTATCGAGTTTCAAATTATTCCAACCCATATGTGGCACTTTTAAGGCAGCATCACTTGGATTTATTGGGATCACCTCTCCGTCCACCCAACCGATACCGGCGGTATTTCGATATTCACGGCCACAGCGCGCCAACAATTGCATGCCAACACAGATACCTAGGAATGGGCGGCCACCAACTTCAACAGCCTCCATCAAGGCCTCGAACAAACCACTTTGGCTCCTCAGAGCCTCTGCACAAGCTGGAAAAGCACCGTCTCCTGGTAACACAATTCTGTCTGCACGCGCCACAACATCGGCATCTGAAGTGACAACCACTTTACCAGCATCAGCCTCACATGCCATCCGCTCAAAAGCTTTGTACGCCGAATGTAGATTACCGCTTTCGTAGTCAATTAAAACAGTAAGGCTCACAAGACGCCTTTAGTTGATGGAACAGCGTTCAAACTACGCGCATCCAACTCAAGTGCAATACGTAGAGCGCGTGCAACAGATTTAAAAGTAGCTTCAACAATATGGTGGCTATTAATTCCGTGTAGCATATCAACATGCAGTGTAATTCCGCCATGGCTGGCAAACGCTTGGAAAAACTCGCGCACAAGCTCTGTATCAAAGGTGCCTATTTTCGAAGTTGGTAAATCAACATTCCAAGTCAAAAAAGAGCGACCCGATAGATCAAGAGAAACACGCACTAGCGCGTCATCCATTGGTAACAGACAAGATCCGTAACGATTAATACCAAGCTTATCACCAACGGCTTGGTTTAAGGCCTGTCCAATGGCAATGCCAACATCTTCCACCGTATGGTGGTCATCTATCTGCAAATCACCTACACACCTAATTTTAACATCAATCAGCGAATGACGCGCAAATTGGTCCAACATATGATCGAAAAAACCTACCCCAGTTTCATTGTCATATAGCCCTGTGCCGTCCAGATCTAAGTCTATTTTTATATCAGTTTCATGAGTGGTACGACTATAAGTGGTGCTGCGCATTGGCAACCTCCAAGGTAATTTCATCCATTTAACACAGCTATAATGGGCCAATACTATTCCGCCAACCCCTATAACCCACTGCTTGCGCTTATGGGGCGCTCCATGTCACTTAGACGCCATGGCCCATACAGGAGGCAAATTAGATGTCCACATGTGTTTTTATCCAAATTAGGTGCAGACCCGGGAAAACATATAAAGTTGCTGAGGCAATTGCGCTGCGCGAAATTCATTCAGAGCTGTATTCTACCTCAGGTGATTTCGATCTTTTAATGAAAGTCTACATTCCAAACAAAGAAGACGTAGGCAAATACATCAATGACCGCCTTTTGGATATAATAGATATAGAACGCTCGATGACCACTATGACCTACAAGGTATTTTAGGTTTTAAAACCCAAACCATTTCTTGATCGTGTGTTTTTAATGTTGTTAGTCCAAAGGCTCATTAGATAAAAATTTAAATGTGGCGTTGTTTCAAGTTAAGCAATTTTGTTGAGAATTCAGACGGAACGAACCAATTAAATGTCTAATTAAGCAAATCTTGAGAAATTATCATAATTAAATTTACGGATTGTAGGGAAGATTAAAATCTCTTCATAATTTGCGCCCTTGCCGACAGAGGTTACTTTGCATATCCATAATCAACCAAACTGCAATCCATTCTTAAGGAAACATAAAATGACAGACGGCGCTACATATGGCTTCGATACTCTTCAAGTTCATGCAGGAGCTCGTCCAGATCCAGCTACTGGATCTCGTCAAACACCAATTTACCAGTCTACAGCCTATGTGTTCCGAGATGCTGAACATGCCGCCGCATTATTTAATCTACAAGAAGTAGGTTACATCTACTCTCGCCTAACCAATCCAACGGTGGCAGTTCTGCAAGAGAGAATAGCTACTTTGGAGGGTGGAGTCGGCGGAGTTTGTTGTTCGTCAGGCCACGCTGCGCAAATAATGGCCTTGTTTCCACTTATGGCACCGGGTCTAAATGTCGTAGTATCTACACGTTTATACGGTGGTTCAGTCACCCAATTCAGTCAAACTATCAAACGTTTTGGCTGGGCGGCAACATTCATAGACTTTGATGATCTAGATGCCGTCAAAGCTGCAGTTAATGACAATACTCGGGCTATATTTTGTGAGTCGATTGCCAATCCAGGAGGCTATATTACCGACCTTGATGCTATTTCCAAAATCGCAGATGCTGCTGAAATTCCATTGATAGTCGATAACACAACAGCAACGCCCTATCTGTGCCGCCCGATTGAGCATGGCGCCACTTTAGTTGTGCACTCAACCACTAAATACCTGACAGGTAACGGAACAGTCACAGGTGGATGCGTTGTAGACTCAGGGAAGTTTGACTGGTCAGGGAATAACAAATTTCCATCCTTATCGGCCCCAGAACCAGCATATCACGGCATGAAATTTCATGAAACATTTGGCCCACTCGCCTTCACTTTTCACGGCATAGCGATAGGCTTGCGCGATCTAGGTATGACAATGAATCCACAGGCAGCTCATTATACATTGATGGGCACTGAAACACTTTCTCTGCGGATGGAAAGACACGTGGAGAATGCCGTTAAAATTGCTCAATGGCTTGAAGCTGATGATCGTGTAGACTACGTGACCTATGCAGGCCTACAAAGTTCTCCGTATTATGACAGAGTCGCTAAAATTTGTCCGCGTGGCGCTGGTGGGTTATTCACTTTCGCAGTAAAGGGTGGTTATGATTCCTGCGTTAAATTGGTAAATGCGCTTGAGATATTTAGCCACGTTGCCAACCTAGGTGATGCTCGATCGTTGATTATCCACTCGGCATCAACGACCCATCGCCAATTGACAGCAGAGCAACAACGCGCCGCGGGGGCGGCCCCTGAAGTTGTCCGCCTATCGATTGGGATAGAAGATGCGACAGACCTTATTAGGGATCTTGATCAAGCTCTATCAAAGGCAACTAGTTAAAGCAGCTTAAAATTTTATCCTTTTCATGGGATTAAATCAAACGTCATCGACACTGAGGCGGTGATGTTAATCTCGCCTGTTGCAACAGCTAAGTCTGTATTTCTAGCAGCAGACATTATATTAGGCTTACTATAATCAGTTTGTTCGATCAGAGTAATAATTGGTCCCAACGTCACACCCGCTGCGTCCGCCAAACCTGCCGCACGTGATATTGCATCTTTTACAGCTGCTGCTCGTGCTTTTTCCTTGTATGGAGCAAGGTTCTGCACACTAAAGCGAAGTCCTGAAAAGTCATTGGAGCCAGCTGATAAAGCCGAATCTAGCACAGCACCCAATTTGGGAATGTCACGGACACGCACAGACAACATATTACTAGCTTCATATCCCATGATCCGTCGAATTTCAGCGTCATTCGTCCACAACGGAGATACTATCAACTGATCTGTTTGTATATCTCGGGCTCCAATACCCGATTGAGCCAAGTCCTTTAGTAAGACAACGGCATCTTCATTCACTTTTTCCATTGCTTCCCGAGCTGTTTTAGCTTGATGCGTAACTCCAAGCAAAATTACTGCCAAATCGGGAGTTGCGGGTACACTACCCTCTCCGACTACCGACAAATATCGCGAGGTTGTTTCAGAAAAACTTTCGTCCACTAACCCAAAAAACAGAGCCAAAGTTAATAAAATCATACGCATTTTATATTCCATTCTTATTCTACTCAAGCAAACGTTGCGGCGATGTCTTGCTGCGATGCAAGGAGATCATGGCCTTTTGCTTTTCATGGGCAAGGTCCTGCTCTATTCTATTTCATAGCGTCTCATTTTTCGACCTCTATGTGCAACTTTTAAAGGCCTAACATGAAGCCAAATTTCGCGCTTTCTTTGTCCTTTAACAGGATTAGCCTCATGCTGCGTGCTAAGGGTGGTTGGCAACTTATTGGAACAGTAGATCTCACTGATCCAGATTTAAAACTCATCCTAATTAAGCTACGGGAAACGGCGATTGAACGAAGTCTTGGAGATTTTCAAACTAAAATAATCATTCCAAATGAAAAAATTCAATATCTATCAATCAAAACTGGGCTTCCTAAAAGTGCCGATCAGCGGCCTGCCGTTCGACAAGCACTGACAGATTTGACATCCTATTCTATTGAGGCATTGCAGTACGATTACTCGACAGATGAGGGTGAAACACATATAGCTGCTGTGACGCGTGAAACACTACTTGAAGCCGAGACCTTTGCAACAGAACATGGGTTTAATCCGATTAGCTTCGTAGCTGTGCCAGAGAGTAACAGTTTTATAGGTGAACCTTTTTTTGGATTATCCTCACAATCTTACACTATATTGCAAAAAAATGAAAAATTAGAACCAGACAGTATGCCTGTGAAAGTCATCGGTGATGCCTCAGCGCAAGCATGGCAAAATAAAGAAAAAAAAGTTGTAGAGTTAGACAACCAAAAAGCAGCAAAATCCAAAACATCAAATAAAACAAAATCGAATCAAGTAAGCTCCAAAAATTTTAAAAAAATAACGATATCACAGCCACATGATTTTATTTCAACATACGTTGAACCAGAAGACGAAGATCAAGCGCTAGATAAGGTTAAGAACAAAAAAACAAAAAATCATAATGATCCAAAATCAGCTCAATCGGAAAGCAATGCAAAGAATGAACAGGCAGGTTCGGTTAGTTTTAACAGTCGGAGAACTTCAGAGAAAAGCAATATTCGTTCATTAGATAAAGGTTCAAGTACAGTTCTATCCTCCGCCCTTGTTAAGACAACGCCTCTGCTACCAGCTCCTCTCCACAAAAGAGTGGCGGAAAAGAAAGTGGGCGAACAGATCACAACCGAACCAGATATTCTAACCCGAGAACAAACAGAGATAGCAGAGCGAAACATCACCCACACTGGGCAATTTTCGTCCCAACGCAAGGCACCCAAAAAAGCATCTTCGAATAAACTAAATCGAATTAACCACTCAGACACCTTGTCTGCCAATGAGCTTGAGGCGCAACGATTGACTATCTTCGGGGCCCGCAACGCGCCGAAGAAGGCCATTAAAAAACAATATTTAAGTTTTTTGATAATTGTGACTTTTTTCCTCTCCCTTATTGGTATGATTGCTTTCGCCAGTATAATTTTTGATGATGACATTTTACGTTTTTTCCAAAGGCAAGAGCGCACTCTTGCTTCAACATTGCCAGTAAATTCACCCCTCAAAAATGAAGTTGGATCAACCACCAACATCCCAAAAGACATAACCTCTTATGAAATTGAGGGCGACGCTGTTAATGAAGTTGTAGAACCTGATTTTACATCAGGAAATAATGCAATGCTCGATGCTTCCCAAGATCTGCGACCAAATCCAATAAATACACAAAACACATTAGATAATAACGCATTGGAAGCACGATATGCCGTCACTGGGGTGTGGCCAAAAGCACCAGAAGCCATTTCACCATCAACATTAATACCACTCGATAATTTCTATATTCCTGGTATCGACCCTGTCAGCCCAGCACTAGATGCCGTTGCACTTCCTTCAATAACTTCATTTCAAACAGACAATCAGTTGGCTGGCATCACTTCTCCAGTGGCAGCAGGAACTAATTTTATATTAGGCCCAGACGGGCTTATAGTTGCGACCATAGAAGGCGCGCTTAGCCCTGATGGGTATACAATAATTCTTGGTCAGCCATCAGTTGTACCACCAGCTATACCAATTCGCCTATCAATCACTTCAAACGATACAGACACGTTGGAAAAATCTACTAATATCCGACCACGCTTGAGGCCCACAGACCTGATCGAGCAAAACGAGCGAGCTGCTCTGGGTGGCTTATCACGATCTGAGCTAGCTGGCTTACGTCCTCGCTTGCGACCAGAAGAAATACAGAAAAAAGTGGAACTCCAACGGGAAGGCGACGAAGTTAAAGAAGTGCTACCCATTACATTGGCAGCACCAAAGTCAATTCGTCCCGCGTTGCGCCCTAAGAATTTTGCACAAGTTGTTGATCGTGCAAAGCAAAGTACATCGGCAACCCCAACCATAACCAGCACAGTGACAGGTACTGTCTCCCCCTCAATCCCTTCATCAGCATCCGTTTCACGCGAGGCAACAACGCGTAATGCAATCAATCTAAAAAAGGTTAACTTGATTGGAGTTTATGGCAAACCTTCAAATAGACGCGCGCTAGTGCGGTTATCCAATGGGCGTTTTCGTAAAGTAAAAGTTGGGGACCGAATAGATGGAGGACGGGTTTCTGCCATTGGAGATAGCGAACTACGCTACAAAAAAGGATCTCGAAACTTGGTCTTAAAAATGCCTAAAAGTTAATATAAATAAAGGGGCTGACCCAGATAACCTAAAAAGAGGTTATGATGGGAAGCATGAGAAAGAGTCGTCTAAGTCACTACAAACAAGATCGCCTCACGGAGCATTTTATAGCCGGAACCACGGCGCGAACAGCGGCGAGGTTTTGTGGGCTTCACCGCAATACCGCCGCTTACTATTTCCTTCGTCTGCGCGAAATTATTGCCTACGAACTGGAGGCGGAGATTAAGGCGATGTTCGGCGGAGAAATTGAAGTTGATGAAAGCTACTTTGGTGGCAGGCGGAAAGGAAAACGCGGGCGCAGTGCTGCGGGTAAAATCCCTGTATTTGGTTTATTAAAAAGGGGTGGAAAGGTTTACACCAAGATTATCCCAGATGCTTCAGGGGCTACTTTGATCCCGATCATCAAGCGCAAGGTTGTGCCGGACAGCATCGTATATTCAGACTGCTGGAGAGGCTACAACGTGCTGGATGTGTCGGATTTCCACCACTTCCGCCTCAACCATTCTAAGCTATTCGCCGACCGCCATAACCATATCAATAGCATCGAGAATTTCTGGAACCAAGCCAAGCGGCATATGCGCAAATTGAACGGTGTTCCCAAGGATCAATTTGGTCTATATTTGAAGGAATGTGAGTGGCGTTTTAACAACAGTGACCCTTCAAGACAGTTATTAGTGCTAAGACAATGGGTTAAGCGTCACTTGAAGTCGTTATCTGGGTCAGCCCCTTAATAAAATTTCAGGGCTTTTAAAGCGGACTTAACCTGAAAGCTCTGGGAATCGAATATGGAAAGTTTTCTTTATCAGGCTTCAATATATCTCGCCGCAGCCGTTATTGCCGTCCCAATCGCTGCTCGTTTGGGGTTGGGTTCTGTTCTTGGTTATCTAGCAGCGGGTATTTTAATTGGCCCAGTATTTGGTCTTGTAGGTTCCGAAACAGCGGGCCTTCAACACTTCGCCGAATTTGGCGTTGTAATGATGTTATTTCTCATTGGCCTCGAGCTTGAGCCTAAGGCACTTTGGGATATGCGTCACAAATTATTTGGGCTGGGCGGACTACAAATTGTACTTTCCACCGCTGTAATCATGGCCCTTGCCATAGTATTTGGTCAACCTTGGGGCATTTCACTTGCTATAGGCCTTACGCTGGCGTTGTCCTCCACTGCTATCGTTTTACAGACATTGACTGAAAAAGGTTTAACACAAACTAGTGGAGGGAGATCTGTATTTTCAGTACTTCTTACACAAGACATAGCAGTAATTCCAATTCTTGCTGTTTTACCTTTGCTGATTATCACTGCTCCAGTTAAAATCACATCTGACGGCTCAATATCTCGTAATCTAGAGACAACCCAAGGTGAGAATTACAGCGCAACAATGAGCCTTGTAGAAGGACTGCCTGGGTGGGGTGTCACCCTAGTCACAGTCGCCGCTATCGCAACGGTTATTCTTGCAGGCGTTTTTCTAACTCGACCTGTATTTCGCTTTATTCACGCTGCTCGCTTGCGGGAAATGTACACTGCATTGGCACTTCTGATAGTAGTTTCAATCTCATTTTTAATGATGCTTGTTGGGCTATCGCCCGCACTTGGTGCCTTTATTGCTGGAGTAGTATTAGCCAGCTCTGAATTCCGTCATGAGCTTGAAAGTAATATTCTACCATTCAAAGGACTTCTGCTTGGCCTATTTTTCGTAACTGTAGGTGCTGGGATTAACTTTGAAATTCTCTTTAGTGATTTTTTCTTACTTATCACCATGGCACTGCTACTCATTTTCGTTAAGGGCTTAGTATTGTTTGGTTTAGCTTTAACGTTTGGAATACGGGGGCGAGACAGGTGGTTATTTACTTTAGGATTGGCTCAAGCTGGCGAATTTGGTTTTGTACTTGTAGCATTCTCTGTAGGTCAGGGTGTTCTTCCAACTAGCGTCGCAGAAACTTTGCTTTTAATCATTGCTTTGACCATGCTGATTACGCCGTTTCTATTTATTGTTTATGACCTTATTCCACAAAAAACTAATGATAGATTTGAGGATCTTGAAGCTGACGAAATTGATGTTGAAGGTCCAGTTATAATCGCTGGTATTGGCCGTTTTGGACAAATTGTTAATCGTTTGGTGCAAGGTACTGGCTTCAAAACCGTTGTTTTAGATCATGATATGGAGACGATCACCCTAATGCGACGCTTTGGTTTCAAAGGGTTTTTAGGAGACCCTACTCGTCCTGACATTCTTAAGGCCGCAGGATTAAATGAAGCACGCGTACTAGTTGTTGCTCTTGACGATCCAGACGCCTCAGTAAGACTTGTGGCACACGCTCGTAAAACAAGGTCAGATTTGCATATCGTCGCCCGAGCATATGACAGAGTTCACGTCTACAAACTTTATCAAGCTGGAGCTAATGACATTGTTCGCGAAATGTTTGATGGTTCGTTACGAGCGGGACGCTATGTCATCGAGCAACTGGGATTAAGCGACTACGAGGCTGCAGAAGCAGAACGGGTTTTCTACCAACATGACAGAGATGCAGTTCGACAATTGGCTGAGCTATGGGATCCTAATGTACCGCCTGCGGAAAACGAGGCTTATGTCACAAGGGCAAAATTATTGGAGAAAGAGTTAGAGTTTTCTCTATCCGTCCGCTCAGATAAGCCAACACAGATATAAAATGTATCATCAATAGTGAACCGGTATATTGCAAAGAAATTTACCAAAACAGCATAAACGAACAGTCTCAGCCAGCCGCAACACCAGCCTCGGCAAAAGTCGACATACCACTGTGACAGGCGATTGCACCCTTTAATACGCCAATGGCAAGCGCACCGCCTGAACCTTCGCCAAGTCTCAGACCAAGTTGTAATAATGCTGGTTTATGCAAGGCTTCTAGCATTCTATAATGGGCGCTCTCCGCACTCTGATGTCCTGCAACACAATGATCGAGGGCACCGATCTCAGTGTACTCAAGGCATGCGGCTGCAGCGGTACATATAAAGCCATCTAAAATCACAGGAACTCTCAAACTACGAGCACGTGTTATAGCGCCGGCCATACCAGCCAACTCTCGCCCACCGAGACGCATCAAGACATCTAAACCATCAATCGCATCTGAGTGCCGCGACAAGCCCTCTGAAACTATTTGGGTCTTAATAAATAAAGCACTTTCTTCAATCCCTGTTCCACGCCCAGTCCAGTCAATTGGCAAACCGCCAAACAAACGGGCTGCAATGGCAGAAGCGGATGTTGTATTTCCGATACCCATTTCACCTACAACCAAAAGATCAGTATTCTGGTCAACCGCAGCCCATCCAGCCTGTAAGGCTTCAACACAGTCACCTTCGGTCATTGCAGGGCCAATTGTAAAATCTGCTGTTGGCCGTTCCAGATCTAATGGAACTACATCCATACGCGCACCAAAGGAAGCCGCTAGTTGATTTATTGCAGCACCCCCATGCTCAAAATTAGCTACCATCTGTGCTGTCACTTCCGGCGGAAATGCTGATACTCCACGCGCGGCTACACCATGATTTCCAGCAAAAATTATTATCTGTGGTGCTTCAAGAATTGGTCGAGCGTTCCCTCGCCAAGATGCATACCACTCCGCTAATTCCTCCAAACGCCCCAAGGCACCGGGTGGTTTGGTCAATTGCCCATTACGTACTGCAGCCTCAGCTGCAATTTTTGGGTCAGCCATTGGCATTTCTTTTAACAGTCCGCGAAACTCATTAAGTGTGTTAAACGTCATTGCTAATCTTTCTCTTGGCTGTAACCTTCTTGCTCTTCAACCAAAGTTGCGCTACCCGCAAGTCAGGATCAGACATGGAAACCAAAAAAACCGACAGAAGCCTCGCGAAGTTTTGGGATTTAGCTGTAGCAATGGTTCTTCTGACACGACTGCCCATACCAGATTTACCAAAACACGCATTTTCTAATCCAGCCCGCTCTGTCTGGGCTTATCCTATAGTTGGATTGATTCTTGGTATAATTGTGGGCCTCGTGAGCTGGGTCTGCACAAAATTGAACCTCTCGGATGGTATTACTGCAGGGATAATTTTAGGAGCACTAATTATACTTACTGGCGCCATGCACGAAGATGGACTTGCGGACACCTTCGATGGTCTCTGGGGTGGTCTTGATATCACAAAGCGGCTTAAGATTATGCGAGATAGTCATATAGGAGTGTACGGAGTATTAGCTCTAATTGTTGCTACAGGATTACGCTGGCTAAGCCTTACAGAAGTAACAGTGACAGACATTCTAACTGCATTGGTAATTTCCCGTGCGATGATGCCTTTATTAATGTGGGCAATGCCAAACGCTCAGGAGACGGGACTATCTCACAGTATAGGCCGCCCACGACTAACAAGTGTCGTTATCGGGATTTTCATTGCTGCAGCCATAGGCATTATTCTAAGTGGCGGCCTAGGTATTGCAGCTCTAGTAGTGGCGGTTGGGGTCGCCACCCTTGTAGGTTCCGTCGCATCTAACAAAATTGGTGGTCAAACTGGTGACATTCTCGGAGCAACACAGCTTTTGGCCGAAATCTCAATTCTTATGGTACTGATTTCTTAAAACTATTTTCATAAGTAAGATCAAATTTAATTTGAAGTAGAAAAAGCCATTTCTAGGCTGCAATACGGCTCATAAGGACATCACCGACCTCCTTGGCAGCAGCCAATTCATCGCCACCCGATACGGCAGCAACTTCCCGAGTCAATCGCTCCAGCGCAGCTTCGTACAGCTGTCGTTCAGAATAACTTTGTTCGCGTTGGTCATCTGTGCGATGTAAGTCGCGCACAACTTCAGCAATAGCAATAAGGTCACCTGAATTAATCTTTTGTTCATATTCTTGTGCACGGCGGGACCACATTGCACGTTTAACTTTTGCCTTACCTTTTAGAGTTTTCATCGCAGCGATGATCACATCCGGGCTAGATAATGCACGCATACCTATGTAAGTAGCCTTATTCGTTGGAACACGCAGTGTCATCTTGTCTTTCGCGAATGTTATTACAAACAACTCTAGCATAATGCCTGCAACTTCCTGTTCTTCAATTGATACTACCTGACCTACACCGTGGGCTGGATAGACAACGAATTCATCAGGGGAGAAGTCGAGCTTTTTAGATTTTGTCATTCTTAATCCTCATTTGAACTGCAGAAATTGATAATTTCTATAATACAAATTATCAAATCAACCACCAATCAGCGTTTACAGGAGGCAATCATATATTCTACAGCTTATTTATTTTTACTCGTTAACATAAAAACGGTGCACCTGAAAGCTTCCGTATATTTAGCTTTTTTAACATATTAGCTAAAATCCATTAGTTTAATTTTGACCAACTTGGCAGTTCTTTATTCAAAGATACAATCAGTGTATGTTGACGCTAACCACCCTCACCTGGCGTTTCAGAAAATATGTCAATTTTTCCTTTTTTTCCATCCATATCATCAGCGGTTGGTAATGGGTCTTTTTTTGTAACGATCACAGGCCACAATTCAGAGTATTTCCGATTGAACTCAACCCACTTTTCCATATCAGGTTCCGTATCAGGCCGAATCGCATCTGCGGGGCACTCTGGTTCACACACACCACAATCGATACATTCGTCAGGATGAATTACCAGCATATTTTCGCCTTCGTAAAAGCAATCTACTGGGCAGACTTCAACACAGTCTGTATATTTGCAGGCAATGCAGGCGTCGTTGACGATGTAGGTCATACAAAGGCTCGTTTGGTTTATGTTTCTCTTTAGCTAGTTCAGCAGCGGGGATCATTCAAGGTGGCGTAAGCGTGAAAGATCACTTCGCCGTCGATCACGTTTAGTAGGACGCCCTTTACCTTCAAATTTTGGGTTTTCTGCAATTATACTGTCTGAAGGTTTTGGTATTGGAGTAAAGTCCTTATACAGTGTTTGTGCTTCAGAAGCCGGCCCGCGCCTTGTACCAACGGCAACAATTTTTACAGTGCGGACAATATCGCCTTGAACAAAAGTCAGAACATCTCCAGCGCCTACAGATGTTGCCCGTTTTGTCACACGCTCTCCATTCACACGAACATGTCCATCCGCCACCCGAGTGGCGGCTAAAGAACGCGTTTTAAAAAATCTCGAGAACCAAAGCCACTTATCCAAACGCAGCTTTTGCTTTTCCTCAGACACTTATTTGTTATCACGCAAACCCATGAGCGCCACTGCAAACGGATTATCAGGATCTATTTTTTTCTCTGCTCTGGGTGGTCTCGCAGAAAAATTCTGAGATTTACTGTCCGAAGGTTTACGTCTACTTTTGCCATTAGGTTTTCCTGTTCCACGGGGTTTACCGGTTCCCTGTGGTTTAGGACGACTGCGCTGCCCACCTGACGGCCTTGCCCAAGAAAAAGTATAAAACACCTCCATCTCGGGGGCTTCCACCATTTGGGATTTTACTTCAACGCTACTATCAACCAGCTTTTCTTTGATCGGCTCATCCTCAAGCAGTTCTTTGGATGGTTCCACCGCGTTTTTTTCAATCTCACGCTCGTCAGAGGTATTTATGACGGGTTTAGCTACAACTGCATTTTCAGTTGATCCTTCAATTGGAGTTCCCTGTTGATCTGCAACCAAATCCTGAGTTAACGTGACAACTTGCGCTTTAACCTTCTGGCGTTCACCCTTCTCCACCCTGTATCCCAGACCTGTCATCAACTCTGAGAACTGTATCAACGTCATGCCAGTTATAGAAAGCATATCAGCTTTAGCCTCAAAACCACCCCTTGAGTCTTCTGATCGCAACATATCAGCTAGTCGCTCCAACATGTCGATCCGAATTGCACGCTCACCAGCATTATGGTAACCAGCTATAGTGTCAGCACCCTGAGGACTGGTGGGCATCGCGGGGATAGTCACCAATCCAGGCGGTGGCGATTCGGGAAACTCATTGAGACATTTGGAAAGTGACCAAAGGACCAACCGCAACCGCGTTGCTGCAGGTTTGAGCAAAATTGGCATAAAAATAGTGAATTGACCAAACCGAATGCCGTGCTTTCGCAACACTGCACGCGAATCCTGGTCTAGCGCTTTCACCTCATCTGCTACATTAGCTCGCCGCAGCACACCCATTGACTCAACCACGCGAAATGCAAAGCCTTTAGCCAACCCATTTAATGCATCATCATGCTGCAGTGCTATCAAAGGCTCAAACAAAGACACAACCTTACGTTCGATAAAGTGTTGTAGCCGACGCTGAACTTTTTGAGCCACTTCTGAACCCGCAACATCATCAACAAAAACTTCAACTTGCGGTTTAAGAGGGTCTGGACCCTGCACAAGTTTACCAACAGCTGATGACCCCCACATCAGTCCACCCTGTTCCGTATAATCAATCTCAGTGTCTGGCGCGTTATAAAAGCGATCAGCACGCAGATGAAAATGCGGCGCAAGAGCCTGCAAAGCTGCCGTTTTGATCGTTTTGGCTTCTGCCGCACCAGCGCCCTTGTCCTGCGAAAACTGAAATCCATCTAACTTGCCGACGAACTCGCCTTCGACAGTTACTTTACCTGCGTCATTTACTTCGGCCACCATGGCCTCCTTTTGGCCTAGCCGGCGCAACAAAATCGAAGTGCGCCGATCTACGAATCTTTGCGTCAGCTTCTCATGAAGAGTATCTGACAACCGATCTTCTACATGGCGAGTCTCTTCTCGCCAATGTTTTTCGTCATCTATCCACTCCTTACGTTGAGCCACATAAGTCCATGTGCGAATAAATGCCAATCTTTTACTTATGGTATCAATATCACCATCATTACGGTCAATAAGTTTTATTTGACGCGCCATCCAAGCATCAGGGATTGAACCACGTTCATTCAAATAGCGAAAAATAGTATCTAGAAGGTTTACGTGTTCCTGATGGCTTACACCACGAAAATCAGGGACCCGACAAACGTCCCATAATAGTCTAACAGAAGGTCCATCAGTGCATCGAGCTCTTACATCAGCGATCTCAGAAAGCGACTTTAGGGCCATCAAGTCGTCTGCTTCCCTAGCGCGCACCAAAACGTCATGGTTTGAGGGAGCCTCAAGTGATCGGATTAAGGCATCAATGGAACCAAACTGGAGCATATGGTTGCGCCATTGCAACTTTTTTAAGGGCGTGAACCTATGATCCATAATAGCTTTTGCGACACCATCTTCGAAGGGGCGCACATCTCCTGTCACTCCAAAAGTACCGTCTTTCTGACCACGACCTGCCCTACCAGCAATTTGTGCCAACTCATTTGGTGCTAATTCCCGAATTCTGCGGCCATCAAATTTAGATAAAGAGGAAAAGGCTACATGATCAATATCAAGGTTCAAACCCATTCCAATAGCATCCGTTGCCACTAAAAAGTCAACTTCACCGTTTTGATACATTTCCACCTGCGCATTCCGCGTGCGTGGGCTTAAAGCACCCATAACAACTGCGGCGCCGCCTTTTTGGCGACGGATTAATTCGGCAATGGCATAAACATTATCAACCGAAAATCCCACAATGGCTGAACGTGGGCGCATCCTACTAACTTTTTTTTGACCGGAATGGACTAATTGTGACATCCGCTCTCGACGCATGAATTGAGCTTCAGGAACCAATAAGGAAATTGGGCCTCGCATCGTATCAGCCCCAAGAAATAACGTTTCCTTCAAGCCTCGTGCACGGAGAAGTCTGTCTGTAAATACATGGCCACGTTCGGGATCGGCACACAACTGGATTTCATCAACTGCCAGCAAATCTACGCCCATGCCCTCAGGCATCGCTTCTACAGTGCAGATCCAATACTGAGTTCGCGGCGGCACAATCCGTTCTTCACCAGTTACCAAAGCTACAACGGATGAGCCCCTGATGTTGACTACGCGATCATAGACTTCTCGCGCCAATAAGCGCAAAGGTAAACCTATAATGCCCGTTCGATGGCCGATCATACGATCTATTGCATATGTTGTTTTACCCGTATTGGTTGGACCCAAAACTGCCACAATTTTTGCGTCGCCTAACATGGGTATCTCCCAACTACTCAGAGCTCGCGACCGATTCCATCCATCGTCAACCTCTCAAGTGCATTGCTGGCGTTTTCATGATTAGGATTCAAGTCGATGACTTGAGAAAAAGCTTGTTCCGCCCTGTCTAAATCACCAAATTCTGTCAACATCATCCCAAGACCGAATATTGCATTGTAGTTGTTTGGATTCAAAAGCAAAGCTTTTTGCAAATCATCAAGAGCAGGACCATAAAGACCCTTTAAGTAAAAGGCTGTTGCTCGAGCATGCCACCCTTCCGCAAAATTAGGCGCATGATCCGTAACGGCAGTGAGATGCTCAATCGCCACATCAAAGTCTCCAGCTTCAGTCGCTTCCCGACCGCGCCGCAATAGCAAATCAATCGATACCGAACCCGATTGCGACCATAAGCGCTCAATCTCTCTGGACAGGCGTTTTGCCTCAACAGGCCCAGAGCTATTTAAATCATTCATCAAATCATTGATGGAGGACTGCGCATGAGCTGGCTGTGCGAGCCCAACAGTCACAAATAACGTCGACACGAAGTAGCAAAGAATGTTCATTTGTAAGCCCATGGAACTTGATGTAACAGAAATTTCTCAATTTTCCAGAAAAGAACGTAAAACTTCCAAAAAAACAAGGCTGACAATGAGTGATATTCTTAAACAAGCAGTTGATATACTGAATAAAAAACTAACAGATTCTGATTTTTCTGGGTTGGCTAAGTTTGTTGTGCTAGATGAGGGATCAATTCTTATCAAAGACGGTATTGCGAAAGTGTCCGATGATCCAGCGGATGTAACTTTATCTGCCGATGCAGACACCTTTGAGTCTATTTTGACCGGCAGTACTGACCCAACATCCGCATTTATGACCGGAAAATTAGCTTTAGACGGCAATATGGGTATTGCAATGCAATTGGCATCGGCACTTAGTTCATGAATTTAGATGCTGCCCCTATTCTAAATAATTTAAAAGATTCGCTCTTGCCTGGAACAGCTTATTGGGTCCGTGCATCAGATAATACGCGGCTTCGAATTGCTATTTTCAATCAAAGCTCTACTATGGGAACTATATTGTTCTTTCCTGGCCGCACAGACTATATTGAAAAATATCAACATACTGCCACTGATCTCGCCCAGCGGGGCTACACAACAATCATTATTGACTGGCGTGGTCAGGGATTGGCAGACAGAATGCTGGATAATACTCGCATCGGGCATGTAAACTCATTTATTGATTATCAAAAAGACGTCGATGTTATGACAGAGGCGGTCAATGAGCTCCAGCTGCCAAAACCCTACTACTTAATTGCTCACTCAATGGGAGGGTGTATTGGATTAAGGTCAATATACCGCGGTCTTGACGTTAAGGCTTCAGCTTTTACCGGACCAATGTGGGGGATTCAGATAAAACCCTATCTTCGTTTAGCTGCTTGGACTATGGGACAGATAATGCCTGCCTTAGGTCAAGGACATCGTTTACCTCCGGGTAAAAGCATCGAACCTTATGTTTTGAATGCTCGTTTTGAGGATAATCAATTAACAAGTGATTTTATTATGTATGAAATGATGCGCAAACAGTTGCAGACGCACCCTGAACTTTCATTGGGCAGTCCTAGTTTCCAGTGGATTGGTGAAGCTCTTTGGGAGATGCTCTCATTGTCAAAAATGCCTGCCCCCTCCACCCCGAGCAAAGTATTTCTTGGTACTGATGAGAGAATTATTGACCCTACTAGAATCAAGGCTCGGATGAAAAATTGGGCTAATGGCACTTTGCATATCATTCAGAAAGGTCGGCATGAACTCCTAATGGAGAATCATAAAACCCGTTCCAAAATTCTTAATCTGATTACAAATGAGTTTGCTAAAGCGATCTGAGCCTAGCACTTTAAAGATGTCACACTAATTATTAATTTATGAATGCTCTAATTTTTACTCCTTCAGGAATTTATTGCCCCGCTGGCGACTTCTACATAGATCCATGGCGGGCGGTTCCACGTGCTTTAATTACACATGGCCATGCGGATCATGCACGTTTAGGTATGGAAGCATATTTGGCCACGGATATTGCCGGTCCAGTGATTCGATACAGGCTGGGCAACATCGCGCTAGAAGAAATTTGTTATGGCGAAACACGGCAAATTGGCGGTGCAAAAGTATCCTTTCATCCTGCGGGTCATGTGCTTGGGTCAGCACAGATTCGTGTTGAGGTCATGGGTGAGGTTTGGGTCGTTTCGGGAGACTACAAAATTATTGATGATGGTCTTTCAACACCTTTTGAAACAGTTAGATGCCATCATTTTATTACTGAAAGCACATTCGGATTGCCAGTCTTTCACTGGCCAAATCAAAATGACGTTTCGCATCAAATCAACGATTGGTGGTCTCACTGTGCAAAAAATAACAAAACCGCTTTTCTAGGTTGTTATTCATTAGGTAAGGCACAGCGACTGCTTACGATGCTTGATCCTTCTATTGGGCCAATATTAACCCATACAGCGATAGATAATACCAATCAGGTTATCCGAGAACAGGGCATCAAACTGCCTAAAACATTTATAGCCAATGCTAGTGTGGACCCAAAGAACTTTTCTGGCGCAATAGTTCTCGCCCCACCATCAGCAATTGGATCAAACTGGTCTCGCAGGTATGGAGCGCAAGAGACTGCTTTAGCTAGTGGATGGATGACACTACGGGGCGTCAGACGCCGTCATGCGACAGACCGAGGCTTTGTGATATCAGATCATGCAGACTGGCCCGGCCTATTAGAAGCAATTAAAAATACCGGGGCTGAGAACGTTTATGTAACACATGGATATTCAAATATTTTTGCTCAACATTTGAGTAATTTGGGCTGGAATGCAAAGGTTCTCCAAACCGAGTTTGGTACTGAGATAGAAAAAGAGACTTCATGAAAAGGTTCGCCACCCTGTTTAAAGCCCTGGATGAATCTACTAAAACAACAGTTAAGATCGACGCACTTGTACACTATTTCAAGGAAGCCCCCGAACAAGACCGTCTTTGGATTATCGCAATATTCTCCGGCCGCCGTCCAAAACGAGCCGTAACTACCGGTCAACTGCGTGCGTGGGCAGCTGAAGTTGCAGGGATCCCGTTGTGGCTATTTGAGGAATCCTATCCTATTGTTGGAGATCTGGCTGAAACCATTGCACTAGTGCTACCACCACCTGATACAGAAACAGATCATAGCTTAACCTACTGGATTGAACTTCTACGCGAATTACCACAAGAAGAAGATACTCGCAAACAAGCTGTATTAAACGCTTGGAATGGCCTCAATTTAACTCAAAGATTTTTGTTTAACAAACTGATCACTGGTGGATTTCGTGTTGGGGTGAGTCAAAAGCTAATGACACGCGCGTTAGCCATTGTCACCGAGCGGGAAGAATCCGAGATGGCACATCGGTTAATGGGGGCATGGAGCCCGACTACCATTACTTGGCGCGACTTGATCGAAGTAGAAAACTCCACTGCCAGCGCATCAAAACCTTTCCCATTTTGCCTCTCTCATGCTCTTGACACTAAAATTAATTGCTTAGGCAGCACCTCAGATTGGCAAGCAGAGTGGAAGTGGGATGGCATTCGTGGCCAATTAATTGTCCGCGATAGCGAACTCTACATTTGGTCAAGAGGCGAGGAGTTGGTTACACATATTTTTCCTGAACTTGTCAGTATACATAATTTTATTCCACAGGGGACTGTTATGGATGGCGAGTTACTGGCTTGGGGTGAAGCAGGGCCTAAGAACTTCAATACTTTACAAAAACGGCTTGGACGTAGAACCGTATCTAAAAAACTACTACAGGAGGCACCCGTTATTTTCTATGCTTATGATTTGCTGGAGTGGCAGAGCGAAGACATAAGGCATAAGCCACTAAATATTAGACGTAAAATGCTTGAACAACTATTCAAAAACCCAATATCTGGTGCGCCAATAAAACTATCCCCAACCGTCGAGTTCGACACATGGGCCTCACTTGCTAAGGTTCAGGCAACTGCTCGAGCTGAAAAGGCTGAAGGACTGATGCTGAAACGCAAAGACGGTCCTTATCTTGCAGGCCGCAAAAAGGGTAATTGGTGGAAATGGAAACTGGACCCTCTGACTATTGACGCAGTAATGATTTATGCAAAGTCAGGTCATGGACGTCGGGCAAATCTATTTACAGATCTAACATTTGCAGTGTGGAGTGGAAATGATCTCGTGCCTTTCACAAAAGCCTATTCAGGATTAACTGACGCCGAATTCCGCAAGATTACCTCTTGGGTGAAAAAAAATACGCTGGAAAGATTCGGACCAGTGCGCAGCGTCTCACCGCACTTTGTGTTTGAGATTGCATTCGAAGGAATCCAAGCGTCCAAGCGTCATAAATCTGGGATAGCTTTAAGGTTTCCACGCATTGCACGTTGGCGACATGACAAATCCCCTCATGAGGCTAACAGTCTAACAGACTTGAAGCAAATACTGGAAAATTTCATATGAATAAAAATCTATAGATTTACGTATTTGAACGGTGCTGGCTCTTGTCCAGACCGCTACTACGCCATACTTACCTTAACAGATAATCAAAGGTCTTAAAGATGCTACAATTTCCTTTTCAAAGATTTAGCGCAAACTCCAACCACGGCAATCAATCTTTAGGTAAATTGCCTGAGTGGAATCTTGACGATCTATATACGGGCGAGGACGCCCATGAACTAAAGCAAGATTTAAACTGGTTGGAAACGTCTTGTCTTAACTTTGCAAATGATTTTGAAAATAAACTTGCCACTTTGAGCGCAATTGAGTTGCTGCTCTGCGTCCAGCAACAAGAGCGCATAAATCAAGTTGCAGGACGTATCATGTCATTTGCAGGCCTGCGTTACTACCAAATGACCACTGATGCAGGACGGACAAAGTTTATGTCTGACATGCAAGAACTAATTACAAATTATACAACACCGTTGGTTTTTTTCACACTTGAATTAAACCGCCTCGAGGATAAGCACTTGAGTTCGCTCATGAGACAGAACCAAGATTTAGCACGTTACAAGCCAGTATTCGATAAAATTCGATCAATGAAACCTCATCAGCTATCTGATGAAATAGAAAAATTATTGCATGATCTTGGTGTTGTCGGTGATGCTTGGGAGCGTTTGTTTGATGAAACGATCGCCGGACTAACTTTCCACATTGATGGTGAGCCAATGGGTATTGAGGCAACGTTGAACTTTCTCACAGATCCTGAGAGGGCGAAGCGCGAAAGTGCCGCACGCGAGTTGGCAAAAGTATTCAGCGACAACATAAAAACGTTTGCTCGGGTACACAATACGCAAGCTAAGGAAAAGGAAATACTAGACCGCTGGCGCAATATGCCCAGCGCACAATCTGGCAGACACTTATCTAATCAAGTGGAGCCCGAAGTAGTTGACGCATTACGCAACGCTGTTGTGAATTCTTATCCTAAACTGAGCCATCGCTACTATGAGTTGAAACGCAAATGGCTTGGCCTCGATCGAATGCAGATATGGGATCGTAATGCACCTTTACCCATGGAAGACCCTCGCATAGTTAATTGGGACGAAGCAGAAAATACAGTAATGGATGCTTACAACGCCTTCGATCCGCTTTTAGGCGATTTAGCCAAGCCATTTTTTAAAAATGGCTGGATTGATGCAGGTGTAAAACCCGGAAAAGCGCCTGGTGCATTCGCACACCCCACTGTGACCAATGTACATCCGTATGTTATGCTCAACTACCTTGGTAAACCGCGAGATGTTATGACTTTGGCACACGAGCTGGGCCACGGTGTGCACCAGGTCTTAGCGGCAGAACAAGGTGAAATGTTGTCTTCAACTCCGTTGACACTGGCAGAAACAGCTTCTGTCTTTGGAGAAATGCTTACATTTCGTAAAATGCTGGATGGAGCAAAAAGTCCCACTCAAAGAAAAGTCATGCTGGCTAATAAAGTTGAAGATATGATTAACACGGTGGTGCGGCAAATTGCATTCTACGATTTTGAATGCAAATTGCACGAAGCCCGCCGTTCTGGTGAACTGAGACCCGAAGATATTAACGCACTCTGGATGTCAGTTCAGGCAGAGTCGCTTGGGCCAGCGTTTGATTTTATGGAAGGCTACGAAACCTTTTGGGCGTATATCCCCCATTTCGTGCACTCGCCTTTTTACGTGTATGCATATGCTTTCGGGGACGGATTAGTAAATGCACTCTATTCCGTTTATGCAGATGGAAAAGAAGGTTTTGAGAAAAAATATATCAATATGCTTCAGGCAGGTGGTTCAAAACATCATAAAGAGTTACTCGCACCATTTGGACTTGACGCATCTGATCCAAAATTTTGGGACAAAGGCCTCAGTATGATTTCTGGATTTATTGATGAACTAGAAGCTATGGAGAATTAGACCTGCGCTTTTCATATGTAGACAATACTATGGTTCATGGCAGAGCCTGTTGTGTAATGTAATGTTCTGCTTCTTGAAACTGTTAGAGGCTTTCAAGATCTTAAAAACGTAATTAGCTCCAAATTACCTGCTGACAAAAGTTAATAAAAGGTGTTTAAAAAGCTACTGCCTAGTGTGCCAGTACCTTTTTAAAAGTTAATTAGATTCAAACTCCACTCGCCGCCATAAGGCCTTTTTCGTCAGCTATAGAACGCATTTTGGTTTGTAACTTATCGAATGCACGGACCTCAATCTGGCGAATACGTTCGCGACTGACATTATACTGTTCCGAAAGGTTTTCCAACGTTATGGCCTGATCCGACAAACGCCGTTGGGTCAGTATGTCTTTTTCACGATCATTCAACGCTGCTAATGCTTCGGATAGCATTTCTCGACGGACTTCTAATTCGTCACGCGCCTCGTAATCCCCGGCCTGGTCAGCGCTTTCATCCTCAATCCAATCTTGCCATTGCATTGTTCCTTCACCGTCGGAGCCAACAGTCGCATTCAATGAAGCGTCCCCGCCGCTCAACCGACGATTCATCGAAATAACTTCATTCTCGGAAACACCAAGATCCGTAGCAATGCGCGTAACATTTTCAGGGCGCATGTCACCCTCTTCCAGAGCGCCAATCTTGTTCTTAGCTTTGCGCAAATTAAAAAATAATTTCTTTTGTGCGCTCGTAGTTCCAAGCTTTACCAACGACCATGATCGTAAGATATACTCTTGAACCGAAGCTCTTATCCACCACATCGCATATGTAGCAAGCCTGAAGCCCTTTTCCGGATCAAAACGTTTAACAGCTTGCATTAGGCCAACGTTTGCCTCCGATATAACTTCGGCTTGAGGCAATCCATAACCTCGATAGCCCATTGCAATCTTAGCAGCCAAACGCAGATGACTTGTCACCATACGATGCGCTGAGGCGGTGTCTTGCTCCTCCACCCACCGCTTTGCAAGCATGTACTCTTCTTCCGGCTCCAGAAGCGGAAACTTACGTATTTCCTGCATATACCGGCTCAGTCCACCTTCAGGAGTTGGCGCGGGTAAGTTAGCGTAATTGGCCATTATATTTCTCCTTTATTACTCAAAAGGTTAAATGCTAATATTCTTACCCATAATATGGGTAGAGACCGCAACCCCTTCAAGGGCAAGGTTGCTGGCCGCTTTGAGATAATACACCATCAACTGTTAGTTTCACCCTTTTTTATCGAAGCTCACGCACATGTGCTAATAGTTTCAAATGTATATCTTTTAGCATTTGCTCTGGTTTAGCTTGGATTTAAAATCAACAAATTTAATAAGTTGTTAAAATCATCAGGTAAGGGGGCCTCGTACCTCATGTTTTGCCCTGTAATAGGGTGCACAAATCCTAAAATAGCAGCATGCAATGCTTGCCGACGAAATCTTTCCAATGCCGTTTTAGCGGCTTCACTCAGAGCACCTCGGGCCAGCTTACGCTTACCACCGTAAACAGGATCACCAATCAACCCATGACCCACATGAGCCATGTGTGCTCGGATTTGATGAGTGCGACCAGTCTCCAACCAGCATTCGATCTGTGCTACAGACTCAGGAGTTCCATACCGTGATATTACTCTCGTTCTTGTCACCGCATGCCGTCCTCCCTGAAATAGAACCGCCTGACGCTGCCGGTCAGTTTTATGTCGTCCAAGTTGAGTAGTAATTTTCAAAATATTACCTGGCTCAAAAGAAACGCCCCTGACCCCGCGTAATCGGGGGTCATTTGCGTTTGGCACACCATAGACTAAAGCGCGGTAGTACCGCGCAACGGTATGAGCAGCAAATTGAGCAGCTAATCCATGATGCGCCGCGTCAGTTTTAGCCACTACCAATAAACCACTAGTTTCCTTATCAATACGGTGAACTACACCCGGTCGTTTCATACCACCAACACCTGAAAGCGTGTCACCACAATGAAAAATTAGAGCATTAACTAAGGTTCCCGACGGTGACCCAGGAGCAGGGTGTACAACCATCCCTGCAGGCTTATTGACCACGATCAGGTCAGCATCTTCATGAACTACCTCAATCGGAATATCTTCAGGCACTAAATGACTTTCCTCGGCAGCTGCAACTCTTACCTCAACCAGCGCTCCTGCAGTAATTCGAGCTTTAGGGTCAGAAACTACATTACCATTAACCGTAACCGCTCCTCCCACGACTAACCTGACTAACCGCGTTCGCGACAAAGAAGCCCCCACTGGCACGTCACGAGCTATCGCCTTATCAAGGCGCTGAGGGGGATCCTCACCGATTAAAAAGGATATAAGCGTGGACGACATCAAAAACCTCTCAGAACCAGCTAATTTAAGATTTTTACGTCGGCTGGTAACGATATTAACTGCCATAATGATTTTGGGTGTTTTAACGGTGATCTCATTGCTTGTCATCCAGCTGAATACGTTCAACCCGAAAATAATACTACCTGACCAGATAGCTTTGCCAAAGGGAACAGTGGCAAAAGCATTTACCTTCGGCTCAAATTGGTATGCAGTTGTTACCGCAAAAGATGAAATATTAATTTTTGAACAGACGACTGGATTACTCAAACAAACTGTGAAAATAAAGTGACACGCTAAGCCTACACATTTAGTAGGGTTGTCATAGGAATATTTTGCGCCTTATCAGGCATACTCTGGCTACAATTTTTTATAAAAACTTATCCATAAAACTTGAAATTTCAATGTAGCCAATTCATTAATTGATTTAGTAAATAAGATAGAAAATTATTACAGCCAATGCCCCTCACAAAACCAAAGAATTATTATATGTACAATACACAACCTTGGTACGGTCGGTCGAAATAGCCCGTTTGTAAATAAATCTACCCTTGTAATACGACAGCAGGAACCCACGGAAATGAAAATCCGTTCCACCCATCATTATTCCTCACGACGTTCGGCAGTATTAGCGGACAATATGGTGTCAACATCACATCCATTAGCCTCTCAGGCTGGTCTTACAATGTTAACACAAGGTGGCAACGCAGTGGATGCAGCAATTGCCACGGCTATTTCTCTCACTGTGGTTGAACCAACAGGCAATGGCCTCGGATCTGATGCGTTTGCTATTGTTTGGGATGGCACAAAATTACATGGTCTAAATGCGTCTGGCAGGTCACCGGCAGGTTGGACCATGGAGCGATTTATCAAATATGATGAAATGCCGTTGTTGGGCTGGGAAAGTGTAACCGTACCAGGCGCAGTATCTGCATGGGTAGCCCTGTCTGAACGTTTTGGTAAACTACCTTTTGCTGACCTTTTTGTTCCAGCGGTTAACTACGCTGAGAGTGGGTTTATAGTGTCACCCAAAATTGCGGAACTCTGGCGCAGGGCGGCCAAAACACTAGGCGGCCAACCTAGTTTTGCCGAAGCATTTCTGTTTCATGGAAAAGCTCCCAAAGCTGGGATGCGATTTGTAAATAAGCCACTTGCTAATACTTTACGGATAATTGCCAAAACAAAAGGAAAAGATTTTTACGAAGGTAAGCTGGCCAGTGCAATCTGTGATAATGCAAAGCAACACAACGCAGCTTTAACAATTGAAGATATGGCCACCCATACGATTAGTTGGTGTGACACAATCTCCAAAAGTTTTGATGATTTTGAACTACATGAAATCCCACCCAACACGCAGGGAATTGCAGCACTTATCGCCATAGGTATCTTATCTAACACTCGGATCCGCGATCTTGGTGTTGATGATCCGCTCGCCCTTCATTTGCAAATCGAAGCAATGAAACTTGCTTTGTCTGATACTGAGTCCTACGTCGCAGATGGTAATTTTATGAAAGATGTCACTACTCACGATTTACTAGACGATGCATATCTGGCCAAACGCTCTGAATTAATAGATGAGAGAAAAGCGCAAAATTTCAATGCAGGGGCTCCCAAAAATGGTGGTACTGTTTATTTAGCCACTGCAGATTCGTCAGGCAAAATGGTGTCTTTCATTCAATCAAATTATGCGGGATTCGGGTCGGGCGTGGTGATCCCAGGCACTGGTATCAGTATGCAAAACCGTGGTGCCGGTTTCAGCCTTGATCCTACAAGCCCCAATCGGGTTGGTCCAAGTAAACGTCCTTTTCATACAATAATACCAGGCTTTCTAATGGGCCGGGATGGACCACTAATGAGTTTTGGCATGATGGGGGGGCCGATGCAGGCCCAAGGGCATACGCAAATGACCCTGCGCACGCAACTGTGGGGACAAGATCCACAAATGGCCGTAGATGCTCCCCGATGGCGGTTTATAGAAGGATTAAATATAGCCTGCGAAGACACTATGTCTGAAATAACACTCCATGGACTGGCAAAGCTTGGACATATTATAACCCTTGAGGCACCAGATAACACCTTTGGATTCGGCGGAGCACAATTGATTTGCCGCCTTACTAACGGAAGTTATGCTGCAGGCTCAGACCCACGCAAAGACGGGCAAGCCGTTGGCTTTTAGTCGCTTAAAACTGATTCAATTTAGCTTCAAGAGAAATGGGGAAAAGTGGGTTTACTTTGCATCTAAGCCACTGAGTGGCTTATCTCAAAATAGGCGGTTTGGCCGGATTAGATCCAGGCGCAATAATCTCTGGCGAACTCACCGGTGCTGGTTGTGGCAGATCAAAACGCAGACCGACGCGTTCAAAACGTTCCATCATCGGATCTTTAGCATCAAAAAAACCTACATCCATAGCACCCGCTTCAATTCCTGAGAATGTCAGAGCTTCAGAAGCGGCACGCGCGAGAACTGCTTCGGCCCTCGGGGCTGCGCCCACAAATGCAAGCATATGCCCACGTTTGGAATCTGCGTCAGTGGTACCAACTAAAAAAGCAGTTTGCGCCAAACCCGTTGCCATCGCCAGTTTAGCGTCAATGGCGGAAATAAGTGCATCTGGTAACCCTTTGGGGGCTAACAACTCTGCAAACTGCATTTCAACTTCATCAGGACTATGCTCCAAGGTTTTGGCTAACCACCTAATTCCTTCAGCGTCTAACAAAAAGGCAGACGGAGCGACGTCCAGATTTAATCCAAGCCCAAGATCTTTTTCAGACAATAACCTTGCAATAATTCGACCTGATAGCGATGCGTAGGGTGCCTCCGCACCAACAAACTGCGTCAGTCGTTCCACGCGATCAAAAACTAATACAATACTACCAGTGCCAGGGTCAAAAATTTGAGGCGTAATCTTGTCTGCCTCTACGTTGCCTTCGAGCAGTAAAAATAACTCGGCATCACCCAAGCGTTCGTAAAAACGCAATCGGGCAGCATCATTCTCTGGGTCTGCAGTCATGATTGCGTGGACAGTATCCAGAACTGTTTTAGTCATTTCAACGCCTCTTTGACTTGCGACCGCAGTGTCGGCAACAAATCTGCTTCAAACCAAATATTTTTCTTGATCCAGGAATTATTACGCCAAGATGGATGGGGCAAGGAGAAGACACAAGGCGCATGATCGCGCCACGCCATTACTGTATCCGTCATAACTGTTTTCTTTCCAAAATGCCACGATTGTGCGTGAGCACCTAAAAGCACGGTCAACCGCACCTCACCGATATGCTCCATCACCCTCAGGCGCCAAGTCTTAGCACAAATATTGGGTGGAGGAAGATCTCCCCCTTTGGCATTATAACCCGGAAAACAAAATGCCATCGGAACAATAGCCACCTTACTCGTATCGTAGAAAATTCTGGTGTCTATGTCTAACCAATCTCGCAAGCGCTCCCCCGATGCGTCTGTAAAGGGTTTGCCCGAGGCATGTGCGCGAGCTCCGGGCGCTTGCCCTGCGATTAAAATGCGCGCTTCTTTTTCAAACCAAACCACAGGTGCCGGCGCATGGCCAGTTTTGGTGGCCAAAAAACGACGCCTGCAAATCCGGCAAGCATTAATATCATCAGAGAGAGACATCCCGTATGAGCTAAAAGAATTGCTTTGAATTAGCAATTATCAAAGATATTTATATATCTTCGTAACAACTCCAATCTTGTAATATATAAATGTAACTATTTATTATTAAATAATTTTTAGTATACTTTCTAGCGTTGAATAAGGACCCGTGTTTCTGCAAAAAGTTAGATTCAGTAGGAGTTTTTACTACTGCTGAACCGAAAATACTAATCCCCATAGGTTCCAAAAAATGATATTGGCTTTTCTTACGTTTACAGGCATCTATCAACATAAGAATATTGGTCCACTGACATAGAAGACAGGCAATCAGCAAAGATGAAAAGTGTTGAAATCGCAAATATTGTTATTGGCAACAAATGCCCCCTAACTGTAATTGCAGGCCCTTGTACGCTCGAAAGTACGGAAATGGGTCAACATATTGCCGGTACGCTTAAAGAAGCGTGCGAAATAGCTGGTGCGCAATATATTTTTAAAGCTAGTTATGACAAGGCTAACCGCACATCGCTTTGTGGAAGACGCGGTCTAGGGATGGAAGAAGGCCTTAAAGCGCTTCAATCTATTAAAGAATTGGTTGGCGTGCCTATTCTCACTGACGTACATACAGAGGCACAATGTGTCGTAGCAGCAGAAGTCGCGGACATTTTACAAATCCCTGCTTTCCTGTGTCGCCAAACCGACATGTTGCTGGCAGCCGGAAATTCCGGTGCAGCAGTTAACATCAAAAAGGGACAATTTTTAGCTCCATGGGAAATGCCTAATATAATTACTAAAGTCGAGAGCACGGGAAACAATCGCATTCTTTTGACTGAACGTGGAACATCTTTCGGATACAATACGCTCATTGCTGACATGCGTTCTTTGCCCCAAATGGCGCAAACTGGATATCCGGTGGTGATGGACGCTACCCACTCAGTACAACAACCTGGCGGCAAAGGTGGATCAAGCGGTGGGCAACGAGAATTTGCTCCTGTTATGGCCCGCGCTGCTGTATCGATTGGCGTTAGTGCAGTTTTTATCGAAACGCACCCTGACCCGGACAAGGCACCTTCAGATGGCCCGAATATGATCTATCTAGACAAGATGCCACAACTAATTGATACATTGATGAAATTTGATGATCTTGCAAAAAAAAATCCAGTGTAACCTAAAAATTGATCCTTATTTAAGAATAATTTAAATGTATAAACCTGCTGTCAAAGTGACCCAAAACACATGGGAATTTCTCCGCGATCCAATGATAAGCCCTACTGGCTTTCGCGAATATGATGCACGCTGGAAATATCCTGACGAAATTAATCTGCCAGGAATTACAGCACTTGGTCTTGGACTTGGGACACAGATGCGGCGGCGTGGCATTACACCAGTTATAGCCGTTGGCAATGACTATCGCTATTATTCTCTCAGTATTAAAAACGCTATGGTTGTTGGGTTAATTCAGGCCGGAATTCACGTTAAAGATATTGGTCCAGCCGTTTCACCCATGGCATATTTCAGCCAGTTTTATTTAGACGTACCCGCGGTAGCAATGGTTACAGCATCTCATAACCCAAACGGTTGGACTGGGGTGAAAATGGGCTTTGACAGGCCACTCACACACGGGCCCCAAGAGATGAGCGAATTGCGAGACATTGTTCTGAACGGCGAGGGAGAAACACATTTTGGCGGTCGATACGAATTTGTTCATGGAGTGCGCGAAGCTTATTTGAAAGACCTAGTAGGTGATTTTAAAATGACCCGAAAAATGAAGGTTGTTTGCGCAACTGGTAATGGAACGGCTGCTGCCTTTGCACCCGAATTATTTGAACGGATTGGCGTCGAGGTTGTGCCCAGCCATAACGATCTTGATTATACTTTTCCGAATTACAATCCAAACCCTGAGGCAATGGAAATGCTACATGACATGGCCAGCAGCGTGAAAGATTCAGGAGCAGACTTTGCTCTTGGGTTTGATGGCGATGGCGACCGTTGTGGCGTTGTTGACGACGAAGGCGAAGAAATTTTTGCCGACAAAGTCGGTGTTATCATGGCTCGTGACTTAGTCAAAATTTATCCCGGAAGTACCTTTGTTGCAGATGTTAAATCAACTGGCATTTTTGCCTCAGATCCTGAGCTTCAACGTTACGATGCAAAGATAGATTACTGGAAAACTGGCCATAGCCACATGAAGCGACGTGTCAAAGAACTAAATGCACTCGCCGGCTTTGAAAAATCTGGGCATTATTTTTTAGCAGAACCCATTGGACGCGGGTATGATTGTGGGATGCGCGTAGCGGTAGAAATCTGTAAATTAATGGATCGTAACTCGAACAGTAAAATGTCCGATTTACGCAAGGCACTGCCAAGGACTTTTTCAACCCCTACTATGTCACCTTACTGTTCAGATCTTGAAAAATACGATGTTTTAGAGCGCATAGTAAAAAAGTTGTTATCCATGAACGAGGCCGGTGAAAAAATTGCAGACCAGAGTATCAGAGAGGTGGTAACGGTTAACGGCGCGCGCGTGATCCTTGAGAATGGTAGTTGGGGCTTGGTACGGGCTTCATCTAACACACCTAATTTAGTTGTGGTTTGCGAAAGCTCTGAAAGCGATAAAGAGCTTCGCGCAATTTTCTCCGACATCAACACTGTCATACAAACAGAGCCATCTGTAGGGGAGTATGATCAGACTTTTTAAGAAATACATTCCTCCACCATAACATCCATGACGTAAGCGCATGACGGCGTGCTTCAAGTAATCATGAAATCACCAAAGGAACTAGCATATCCCTCTTTTGAAAAATTTTTAAAACTTCCAAATAAAGCAGTTCAATCTCAATCAATCAAAGCCTTATAGATTGAAAATCTTCCAGTATTACTGCCATATATTTTAATAATAACTTTGAGATCATAAGTATTAGGTATAACACATTTGAGAGTGATATTTTAAAAATGAAATGACCCACTTCGCCTTAAGTTAGACTATTCTTAGTTTGAGCTTACAACACCCTTGAGATTTCAAACCCTTTTCCTCTGGCTCAAGTTCACTTAGGACACTTTTATGAGCACAAATCCTCCAAACCTACGTCCTGACCTCGCACCAAACTTGCGGTTAGATCCATCACAATCCCTACATAATAAAAGAATCAAAAACCAAAATAAACCTACTATAGGGATGGTCAGTCTAGGCTGTCCTAAAGCTTTGGTGGACAGTGAACGAATTCTGACACGCCTAAGAGCTGAAGGTTATGGGATCTCTCCAGAATATCACGGCGCCGATGCAGTAATAGTTAATACTTGTGGATTTCTCGACAGTGCTAAAGCAGAAAGCCTAGATGCTATTGGTGAAGCAATTAACGAAAACGGGAAAGTGATTGTTACTGGCTGTTTAGGAGCGGACCCAGAGTACATTATTGGTAAGCACCCAAGAGTATTGGCCGTTACAGGACCGCATCAGTATGAACAGGTTTTGGACGCTGTACATGCCATAATACCCTGTAATCCTGATCCATTCATTGACCTATTACCAACATCCAATGTCAGCTTGACGCCTCGACATTATAGTTATCTAAAAATTTCTGAAGGCTGCAATCACAAATGCAAGTTCTGCATCATACCTGATATGCGTGGTAAACTAATAAGTCGACCAGCACATGCGGTGCTGCGTGAGGCAGAGAAACTTATAGATGCAGGAGTACGTGAATTACTCGTAATATCTCAAGATACGTCCGCATATGGATTAGACATTAAACATGAAGAAACCAAAGGCCATCGTGCTCATATAACTAACCTTGCAAGTGATTTAGGATCGCTTGGGGCATGGGTACGTTTGCATTATGTTTATCCATATCCACATGTCCGTCACTTGATTCCACTCATGACGGAAAACTTAATTTTACCATATCTAGATATTCCGTTTCAACATGCCCACCCAGATGTTTTAAAACGTATGGCTCGTCCAGCTGCTGCAGCTAAAACATTAACTGAAATTGCCGAATGGCGTAAAATTTGCCCGGAGCTCACTATACGCTCAACTTTTATAGTAGGCTATCCTGGAGAGACAGAAACTGAATTTCAAACTTTGTTAGATTGGATGGACGAGGCACAGCTAGACAGAGTTGGATGTTTTCAGTACGAAAACGTAAATGGCGCGCGTTCAAATGCACTGCCTAACCAAGTGGTCTCTGAAGTCAAGCAGGACCGATGGGATAGGTTTATGCAGAAAGCAACAGAAATTTCTGAAACTAAACTCAGATCTAAGATTGGCCAACGCATTCAAGTCATTGTAGATGAAGTAGACGATGAAGCAGCTATTTGCCGTACAAAAGCAGATGCTCCAGAAATCGATGGAAATTTATTTATAGATGAGAATTTTCACTTATTAAAACCAGGCGACATAGTAACTGTGGAAGTAGATGAAGCTAGCGATTATGATTTGTGGGGACGTTTGCTATAGGAGTACAAAGCTATTATTTCTTATAAAGAAAATCAGTTTCTACACGAGCCACACAGAAATAAACCATTTATTAGTATCAAACGCTGAAAGTTTCTGAAGTACTCAGATTTTGTATACTTTTTATTTTATTTTATTATTTTTTTAACTTCAAATTTAGATACCTATTTTGAGATTTTTATTACTAAGCATCGAAATTAATAGATTTAGTTACAGTCCTGCTGCAGTCCGTTCCACTGTTGCTATTCTTTGAGAATTTGGAGGGTGTGTGCCAAGAAACCGGTTCCCAGGATCAGGAATGCGATTGAAAAACTGCGCACCCACCACCGGCTGGTACCCGGCTCGGGACGTAATGATTGTACCAAGCGCATCGGCTTCTAATTCAAACTCTTTTGAATAACTGCGCGCACCCACTTGCTTACCAATCCTCATAGCAGATTCGACCGTTATATCGTCACCGCCTGTTAGTGCCGCAATACTACCAAATATTACCGCACCCGCCTCCGCATTTTGACGTTGGCGCGCGATATGCCCTGCAATATGGTGCGCGGCTTCGTGGCTCATCACAAAAGCTAGTTCATCCGCATTTCGTGCATCGTCGATCAGTGCCACAGTAAAGGCAATTATAGGACGACCAGTATTATCCAAAGTTTGATATGCATTCGCCGGTTGCTGTTTACGATCATCAACAATAATACGGAAATCACAATTGACACCTTGGGTAAGAACTCGGCACTCACGCTCTGCCACAGGCTCTATTCGCCGAGTAACTTGTACAAAAGCTCGCGCAGACTGAGCAGATGTAATCAATTCGTCAGGAGAATTCGTTCTTTGGCTTGGAAACGTTGAATTATCATAAGAAACAACCGCAGGCGCGCATGACACTACTACAGTCATAAAAACTAATGCTCCAATAAAACGCATATATCTTTATCTCCAAAATACACCCGTTCGGATATGAAACATTACGCAGGGTAACCAGCTTAAGACTACATCACATACCCATGATCCACTAGGCAAACGGTCTCAGATCCCTTATCCTAAAAAAATGTTTACTATTGAACACGAATTTGACGCCACAGTTGTAACCCTGATCGACGATGGTCCAGCTCCTCTCCAAGAAGACGTAACAATTAACAGCTTTGCTGAATGTTTAACGGTAGAACAATTTGATACTCGCACGGATACAATAATGAAAATCACTCTTTCACCAGAGCAAGTACGCGATTTGGCAGCTGCACTTGATTTACCTGAAGGAGCATATCAATTTAGCAGGATCTGAAATGAAAAAAGAGCTAAATAACCAGCTTCTGTCCAATGGCATAATACAATTTATAGAAAGGGCGTCATATGAGCATAGGCACAAAAATTCGTACTTTTTTTCAAGGATCGTGGTACGATGAAGACTTGGCTATAATGCGAGCAGCCGATCAAGGGAGTTGGGTTGGTACTACAGTCTTCGATGGTGCACGTTTTTTTGATGGTTGTATTCCGGATTTGGACAAACATTGTGCTCGAATAAATAAATCCGCAGAAGCATTGATGATTACGCCCATTAAGGGTTCCGATGAAATACTATCAATAATTCACGAAGGCTTGCGAGCCTATGACCCTACTGATGCAGTTTATATTAGACCGATGTATTGGGCGATAGACGGTGATGTATCCGGAATTGTGCCAAAGAAAAATTCAACTGGTTTTGCAATTTGTCTTGAGGCCGTCCCGATGATTGACCAAGATGTCTCGACAACACTTGGCCGTACAAGCTTTCGCAGACCCGTGCTTGAAGATAACGTTGTGAACGCAAAGGCTGGGTGCCTTTATCCTAATAACGCCCGCATGCTGGCGGAAGTGAGACGCAATGGTTATGGTAATGCTCTAGTGGCAGACGCCATGGGTAATGTTGCAGAGAGTGCGACAGCAAATATTTTCATGGTCAAGGATGGTTCGGTGTACACGCCCATCCCAAACGGAACTTTTCTATCAGGAATTACTCGTGCGCGGCATATCGACAACATGCGTATTGATGGCATGGATGTACAAGAAACTATTCTAACGTTTGACGATTTTGCAAATGCCGATGAAGTATTTTTATCCGGTAACATGACGAAAATAACACCCGTTACAGGTTTTGAAAGTAAAAGTTTTCCAATTGGGCCTGTTACGCGCAGAGTACGGGAGATGTATTGGGATTGGGCAAAAACAGAAACCTTCGCATAGATTATCAAAAATATTCAACAAATAGACTCTAAATCATTTAAAATAAATCATCTTTAACGCATTCATACAACATTGAAAAATCTATATAATTTTTACAAAATTTTGCTTCCCCCAAAAATATTCATTTATCCATTTTGTAAATTTTACTACAGGCTGAAAATGATCCAGAAAGGAAAAGAGTGATATTCTATTTGCAGATTCAGCGATAAAAAAATTATCATGGAATATTAAATAGAATAAATTAGAAATTCAAAAAATGTCCATGCAGTTATTAGGTTAAACTCCTTTGGAAAAGTTTTGACAGCCTTAGATAAAATTTAAGATAGTTAACATCTTTCCGCCTTTGAGGTTCTCGTCTAACCATGCTGCTTGCACGTAAAGTAAGGTTGAGCCATTGTACAAGCGATATTGGAGGATCCATGCGCAAATTTTTGGTAGTGCTTGATGATAGCCACGAGTGCTTAAATGCTATGCGCTTTGCCGCAATGCGAGCGGCCCATACAGGTGGTGGAGTTACTGTCTTAGCAGTTATTCCACCTGACGAATTTAATCACTGGATTGGCGTTGGAAATGTGATGCGAGAGGAAGCCCGAGAGCGAATTCACGGGCATTTTGAAGTCTTCGCAAAGTGGATGCGGGATAAGCAAGGTGTAGAACCCAATCTCATGATACGGGAAGGCCAGCCTGTTGATGAAATTATATCCCAAGTCCGCGAAGACCCTGAGATAGGTGTTTTAGTACTTGGTGCCGGTACCGATACAAAAGGGCCTGGTCCATTAGTGACACAACTGACCCGTAACTCCGGCAGCTTACCAATTCCAATAACAGTTGTTCCAGGCGATTTAAGCAAAGAAAAGCTTGAAGCAATTACCTAATCTTCTACGGGTGGCAAACTCTGAACTACATATCCAAGCCGTTGAACCCTTAAATTGGCGCATTCGCACTTAGAACGATTCCAAACCTTGACTCGGTGACCGTGCATCAGCATATCCTATAATAGCATTCTGGAGGTGCCCTATGTTTATTCAAACCGAGTCTACCCCAAACCCCGCAACACTCAAATTCTTACCTGGCCAAACAGTCTTAGAGATGGGGACGGCAGACTTTGCAACTGCCGATGCAGCTTCAAAATCCCCACTTGCCATGCGTATTTTTACCGTTGAAAATGTTACTGGTGTATTTTTTGGCAATGACTTTGTTACGGTAACCAAATCAGACAGCGTTGATTGGGACCATATCAAACCAGCTTTACTTGGTGCGATCATGGAACATTTTCAGTCCGGTGAACCCGTAATGGACGATGGTCATGCACCTGCATCTGGGCACGCCGAACATACTGGAGAAGACGGTGTAATAGTTGGTCAAATCAAAGAGCTTCTTGACAGTCGCGTCAGGCCAGCGGTGGCGCAAGACGGTGGTGATATAACATTTCATGGCTTTGATCGCGGTGTCGTCTATTTGCACATGCAGGGTGCTTGCGCCGGGTGTCCATCATCGACACTCACATTAAAAATGGGAATTGAAAACTTATTGCGCCACTATATACCAGAGGTAACCGAGGTAAGACCTGTTGCCGTTTAATGGGCCGCCAAAAAACTTTGAATGGGCATGTACCATACCATTTCTCGAGAATTAACTGTTTCAGACATTTATGAATGGGTGCTGACCAAATATTGGGTTGGCCCCATACATCTATTCAGATGTAGTATAAGTTCTGACACAGTAGATCCTAAAAATAGTTGTAAGATGAGCAGCTCTAAAATGGAAAAAATTCAATATTTTATATTTCCAAATGAGGTTATCAACAGGATTTGGTTGACTAAATTATACGCCTTAGGCTCACCAAAATGACTGCCCCTTTAATACTAGCTTTTGATACCTCTGGAGCATACTGCGCCGTAGCTCTCATCCATGGCGACACTGTTTTGCATAAAGTCAACGAAAACATGGTGCGGGGACAGGCTGAACGTCTTATGGGTCTACTGATTGAGACATTGGCAACTGAAAGCGCCAATTGGCAGGATTTGTCAGCCTTGGCCGTTGGTGTTGGCCCAGGAAATTTTACTGGCATTCGCATTGGCATTTCTGCAGCGCGCGGGCTTGCCTTAGGTTTGAGCATTCCTGCGTATGGTGTGAACGGATTTATCGTACGGGAGACCCTTGCCAGAAACGGGACAACAGTTGCCATTCCCGCTACACGGGACACTACATACGTATTAGACAAGAGGGGTCCTGTCATCATGCCAATGGCCGAGGTCAGTAGGCCAGCCTCAGATCCAAATCCTGCGGATCTCGCACTAGCAATAGCAAAACACGCGAAAACTCTTTGGCCTGCACCGACAACTCCACCAGCACCATACTACATAAAAACACCCGACGCTGCTCCAGCAAAAGATACAGCACCAAAACTGTTGCCATGAAACCGGAAAAACTGGCAAATATTCATGCAGCAGCGTTTCCAAAAGGTCGCAGTTGGAGCACAGCAGAATTTCGTAAAATGCAGGATAACCCCTATACCTACCTTACCACTGAAGAACATGGCTTTGCCATCTGGCGTAGCATAGCAAATGAAGCAGAACTCCTGACAATCGCCGTTCATCCGAGCCAGCAAAACCGAGGCTTTGGAAATAGTCTTATGCAAAACTGGATGGCTCAAGCAGCAGAAACAGCAAACACGGCCTTCTTGGAAGTGGCTACGAACAACGCTTCAGCCTGCAAACTATATGAGAAATTTGGGTTTTTAACTATCAGTCTACGCAAAAACTACTATGCCATCGAAAAAGGATTTATCCACGCAAAATTGATGCGCGCGCGACTTCCCTTCACTCACATTCAAAGGGCCCAATAGAGCACTTTGAACAATAAATTAAATTTTTTCACCTTTCAGTTTCCTTTTTGTACCCTCTTCTCCTGAAATATGCATAATTAATGGTTAAAAGCGGTTGACCCCGCCACACCCGTGCGGCCTAATCTGGTATGATTAACATGATCGTGGGCCCTTGCAACAGTTGTACTGTGGCCCAATCAAAAACTGGGAGTAACTAAGACATGAACTTCACGCAAAAACTTTTTAGCGCCACTGCTGCGATAGCGATTGCTGCCGGTGCGGCTTTAGCTGAGCCTGCATTGATCTTTGACCTTGGCGGCAAATTTGACAAATCGTTCAATGAAGCAGCGTTTAATGGTGCTGAACGTTGGGCTAAAGAAACTGGAGGTAAATTTCTCGAAATAGAACTACAATCAGAAGCACAACGTGAGCAAGCGCTTCGCCGTTTTGCTGAATCTGGAGCTAACCCTATTGTAATGGCAGGATTCGCATTTGCTGATGCTTTAGGACAAGTCGCTGCTGACTATCCTGATACAAAATTCACTATCATAGACATGGTCGTTGATGCACCAAACGTCCGCTCGGTTGTATTCAACGAGCACGAAGGATCCTACCTTGTAGGAATGCTAGCAGCAAAAGCATCAAAGTCTGGCACTGTTGGCTTCATTGGAGGAATGGATATCCCATTGATCCGCAAATTTGCGTGCGGATATGCGCAGGGCGTTAAATCAGTAAATCCAGATGCTAAAATTGTTGCAAACATGACCGGAACAACACCTGCTGCTTGGAATGATCCTGTTAAAGGTTCAGAATTGACCAAAGCACAGATATCCCAAGGAGCGGATGTAGTATATGCAGCGGCAGGCGGCACAGGCGTAGGGGTACTACAAACCGCCGCTGATGAAGGCATATTGTCAATCGGCGTTGATAGTAACCAAAACTATATGCATTCAGGTAAAGTACTGACCTCTATGATGAAGCGCGTGGATAATGCTGTCTTCTCAGCTTTCAGCGATGGGACAGATATGGAGACCGGGTTCATGGTTATGGGTTTGGCAAATGGTGGCGTCGGTTATTCTCTAGACGAACATAATGCTGATTTAATTAGCGCCTCCATGCGTGATGCAGTGGACGATGCATCCGACAAGATTGCCGGTGGCAAACTTGCTGTGCATAATTACATGGATGATGACAACTGTCCTGCGCTCGACTTTTAAACATATAGGAATATTATCTATGGGCCGTACGGATAAAGTGTAGCGGCCCATATTACTAAATTAAATCCTATTTTATCTCGGAAAATGCACATGACCGCCCCCGCAATAGAACTCAAGGGCATTTCCAAAGCCTTTGGCCCCGTGCAAGCCAATAAAGATATATCAATTCGTGTAATGCCCGGAACAATCCATGGTATTATTGGTGAAAATGGTGCTGGTAAATCCACGCTTATGTCTATTCTTTATGGTTTCTACAAAGCTGACGCAGGGGAAATATTTTTTAGTGGTCAAAAAACCGAAATTCCTGACAGCCAAGCAGCAATTAATGCCGGAATTGGCATGGTATTCCAACACTTTAAGCTTGTTGAGAACTTCACTGTTTTAGAAAATATTATTCTTGGTGCTGAAAACGGTAGTCTGCTTGGTCCTTCATTGGACAAAGCCCGGACTACGTTGCTCAAGTTGGAAAAAGAATATGGCCTTAACGTTGATCCTGACGCAGTGATTGATGAAATTGGGGTCGGCATGCAGCAGCGAGTAGAAATCCTAAAAGCACTATATCGACAGGCTAATATTCTCATTTTGGATGAACCTACCGGGGTACTAACACCTGCTGAAGCCGATCAACTTTTTCGCATTCTCAGTCTGCTACGCAAAGAAGGTAAAACAATTATTCTGATAACACACAAACTGCGTGAGGTTATGGAAATAACCGACACAATTTCAGTAATGCGGCGAGGAGAGATAGCAGCAACTGTTAACACAGATGAAACATCTCCTCAGGAACTGGCCGAATTGATGGTCGGACGCAAAGTCTTACTCCGCGTTGATAAGATGCCTGCGACGCCAGGCAACGTTGTTTTGGATGTTCAAAACCTCAGAGTGATAGACGATCAAGGTGTCGAAAGACTACGCGGCATAGATCTAACGGTTCGTGCTGGCGAAATTCTGGGTATTGCTGGTGTCGCAGGCAATGGTCAGTCCGAACTACTTGAAGTACTTGGCGGTTATGCAGACGCTTCTGGGACCATTACACTCAATGGCAAGCCAATCAATCTGACCGGTAAATACGCAGATGGGCGCTCACGACGAAAACAAGGTATTGCTCATGTACCTGAAGATCGTCAGCGTGAAGGTTTGATTATGGACTTCACCGCGTGGGAAAATACAGCTTTTGGCTATCATCGCGATCCAGTCTATAAATCAGGCTTTTTGATAAATAATACAGCTATCAAAAAAGCTACACAGGCAAAAATGCACCGGTTCGATATTCGTCCGCCGCATCCGTACCTTGCAGCAAAAAACTTTTCTGGAGGAAACCAACAAAAAATTGTACTTGCCCGAGAAATAGAGCAAAACCCTGCCTTGTTATTAATTGGCCAACCGACCCGAGGTGTAGATATTGGAGCGATAGAGTTTATCCACCAACAAGTGGTTGCGCTTAGGGATCAAGGTAAAGCAATCTTGCTTGTTTCTGTCGAACTAGAAGAAATCTTATCTCTAGCAGATCGCATCGCTGTGATGTTTGATGGCAAAATCATGGGTGAACGGCGACCCATAGAAACAAACGAGAGAGAACTTGGGCTTTTAATGGCGGGGATACAGACTTAATGTACTTCATAAACAAAAAATATCCTTATCCAAGTCTTTTAATACAGAACCGCAGATCTTCTGAGTGTGATAGTGCGACTGACACAACATCAAAGATCGGAAAATGCCAATGGACGTAATGCCGAAATGGGCTGAAGTTGTACTTATTCCATTTATTTCATTAGCTTTGGCAGCAATCCTGTCTGTTATTGTCATCCTAGCAATTGGCGAAGATCCAATAGCAGCTGTCAAGCTTATGGTTTCTGGTTCTTTGGGTTCTACCTACGGCTGGGGATATACACTTTATTACGCCACCAATTTTATGTTTACCGGATTAGCAGTTGCAGTCGCATTTCACGCAGGCTTGTTTAACATAGGTGGTGAGGGCCAAGCGATGTTGGGCGGACTTGGTGTAGCGCTAGTCTGTCTCCTCGTACCGTGGCCACATTGGACATTAGCACTTTTTGCCGCAGCTGTAGGTGCTGCGCTTTTTGGTGCGGCTTGGGCTACAATTCCAGCCTATCTGCAAGCAAAGCGCGGCAGCCATATCGTGATCACTACAATTATGTTTAACTTTATAGCGGCCGCGTTACTGAACTACATACTAGTCAATGTTCTGCGTCCAAAAGGATCAATGGACCCGGCCACAGAACGATTTTCCGAGACGGTTCATTTGCCATCATTACACGATCTCTTAGCTCCATTTGGGATTAATTTTTCCAAAGCCGCTCCAGCAAACGTCTCTTTGATCATTGCAGTCATAGCATGCATATTGGTTTGGTTGTTAATCTGGCGCACGGCTCTGGGACTTGAAATCAGATCTTATGGTAAATCCGGACGTGCTGCGCGCTATGCTGGTATTGGATCTTTGCGGATAACCATGATTGCCATGCTCATATCAGGTGGCCTTGCTGGCATGATGGCGATCAACAACGTTATGGGTGAAGCGGAACGATTGGTTTTAAATGCTGTCGAGGGTGCAGGGTTTATAGGCATTGCCGTAGCTTTAATGGGCCGCAGTCACCCGTTTGGAATCTTTCTTGCTGCCATATTATTTGGGTTTCTTTACCAAGGTGGCGCAGAGCTAGCTCTGTGGACAAAGATTCCACGTGAACTCATAGTCGTTATTCAAGCCCTAGTCATTCTGTTCACAGGAGCACTGGATAACATGGTCCGTATGCCACTGGAACATATTTTTTTAGCTATTCAACGATCCCGCAGCGCTAAAATTACCAAACCAGTGGACTGAAATAATGAGCTTTTTTTCACTATTTGACCTATCCGTTCTCGACACGACAATCAGGCTGGCAACGCCACTATTATTGGCCTGTCTAGCAGGCCTTTTTTCAGAAAGAGCCGGTATTTTTGACATAGGTCTTGAAGGGAAAATGCTGGCCGCGGCATTTTTCTCGGCTGCTTTTGCCTCAATGTCTGGTTCTGTTTGGGTGGGATTGCTCGCAGGAATTGGAGCATCTTTATTGCTTTCCACATTACACGGATTAGCATCTATAACTTTTCGAGGGAACCAACTGATCTCAGGTGTTGCAATCAATTTCTTAGCCGCAGGTCTTACAGTATTAATCGCTCAGAGCTGGTTTCAACAAGGTGGCCGGACGCCATCACTATTAACGGGCGCTCGGTTTGAAGAAATTACGTTGCCTTTTACCAAAATACTTGGCGGTATACCCTATTTGGGCCGTATCTACGCAGAATTGATTTCTGGCCATTCAATTCTAGTGTATTTAGCATTATTTTGTGTTCCAGGCACTTGGTATATTCTGTTTCGGACACGTTTTGGCCTGCGGTTGCGTGCAGTCGGCGAAAATCCTGCAGCAGTCGACACAGCAGGAGTTTCTGTCATTGGTTTACGCTTTGCCGCAGTAGCTATATGCGGAATTTTATGCGGAATAGCTGGCGCTTATCTCGCAACTGGACTTCAAGCAGGTTTCGTTAAAGACATGACCGCTGGACGTGGATTTATTGCGCTGGCTGCACTGATATTTGCTAAATGGCGCCCGTGGCACGCACTTTGGGCCACATTACTGTTCGGATACTTACAAGCTATAGCACTTCGACCCGACATCATAGAAAGTGCGTTTGGTTTTAAAGTTCAAGTTCAATTACTGGATGCTTTACCGTACATCCTGACAGTTGTAATTCTTGCCGGCTTTGTTGGCAAGGCAATCCCTCCGAGAGCTGGTGGTCAACCATATGTTAAAGAGCGCTGACCCCTCGGGTCATCGTAGTGAGCTTAAATTTAATTCAGACATAAGGAGTAAGCTTACGATAGATTGCAGCATTGGACCATAAATGATGGATCAAACCTAAAAACATGAAACGCCACTGCAGCTTTCTAGCCATCACAGCTAGTACCAGATTTCAAAACCCATCAGCCCAGTTTGCTGCATAGCGGCATGACATCTTGATTTAACGATCAGCTACAGTCAAAAGGAAATATGCAGGTTTATCTTCCTATCGCTGAAGTTTCAGTCAATGCATTCCTCCTTTTGGGGTTAGGTGGCATGGTCGGCATACTCTCGGGAATGTTTGGCGTAGGTGGTGGATTTCTGATGACCCCACTTTTATTTTTTATAGGCATACCACCCGCTGTGGCTGTAGCAACCGAAGCAAATCAGATTGTAGCCTCTTCTTTTTCCGGTGCTCTCGCCCACTTCAGGCGAAAAACCGTAGATCTCAAAATGGGGTTTGTTCTTTTAATCGGTGGGTTAATCGGTGCAGCACTAGGCATAATGCTATTTAATTATTTAAAATCAATGGGTCAGGTCGACCTGTTGGTCAAGCTCTGCTATGTGGTTTTTTTGGGTATCATCGGTGGATTAATGTTCATTGAGAGCATTAATGCCATGCGCAAGACTGCTAGAGGTGGCGTCATTTCAACTCGGCGCAAGCATGGTATAATCCACAAGTTACCATTCAAAACGCGGTTTCGAGTTTCTGGGCTATATATATCAGTCATTCCACCATTAATAGTTGGCCTTTTAGTTGGTGTATTGGCAGCTATAATGGGGGTTGGTGGTGGGTTTATCATGGTGCCCGCAATGATCTATTTGCTGGGAATGCCCACCAAGGTTGTTATAGGAACATCACTTTTTCAAATCATTTTCGTTACTGCATTCACCACGATGCTACACGCGACAACAAACTATACTGTTGATATTGTACTTGCCGTTCTGCTGTTGGTCGGTGGTGTTATTGGGGCGCAGATTGGCACTCGTATTGGTATCAAAATGAAAGCAGAACAGCTGCGTATTCTTCTTGCTCTCATTGTACTTTTGGTTTGTGGCAAACTGGCCTTTGATCTTTTGATAATGCCCTCAGAAATCTTTTCTGTTGGTGCAGTTGAGGGGCATTAATGCGCTGGCTAATTGTTCTTTTCTTTTTTTGTAACTCTGCTGCTGCAGAGACTGTAGTTCTGGGCCTAAGCCAAAATAAGGTTTCTATTACAACTAACTTTGATGGCTCCGAGATTCTCGTCTTTGGCGCTGTTAAAAGAGAAAAACCCATCCCCGAGGGTTCTCCTCTTGAGGTGATTGTAACAGTTTCCGGACCTTCTGAGCCTGTAAATGTTCGCCGCAAAGAAAAGCGCTTTGGTATTTGGGTAAATACAGACGCTGTGGAAGTCGATCACGCACCAAGCTTTTATGCAGTTGCGACAAGTGGACCACTCCATGAAGTTCTATCTGATGTTGAGGATTTACGCCACAAGGTATCTGTACCTCAGGCCATTCGCTCCGTAGGTGCACCTATGGGTATTACCGACGCTCCAAGCTTTACAGAAGCGTTAATTCGTATTCGAACAGCAAATAACCTGTACCAACTTATGGAAGGCCACGTAGCTGTGGACGATCAGACTTTATTTAGAGGCCGGATTGAATTACCCGCTGCCCTGACAGAGGGAGACTATGAAACTCGAATTTTCCTAACTCGAGATGGCAAAGTGGTTTCAGAATATACAACCTCTATTGATGTCCGTAAAGTTGGATTAGAACGTTGGTTGTTCAGCCTAAGTCGCGAGGAGCCCGTCTATTACGGCATTATGTCATTGGCAATTGCAATTGCGGCAGGATGGTTAGCCTCAGCAGCATTTTCCTTTATACGAACATAATACACTACATGATTTGCATAAGAAATTGGCTGCCTCAGTCTCGTACGATCTCAACATAAACGAGTTCAGTAATTAAAGATTAGTTTCGATTGCAAGTGTCAAAGATGCAGGTGGCATAGTACGCAGATCGTTGACCGATAATTTTTTGCTGGGTTTCGATAGTCTGTTTCGAACCACCCAAATAAGACGATTCTGAGCACGCGTAATGGCAACATATGCAAGACGTTTCCACAATGGGGTCCCCGCCTCCACTCGGCCCATACGCGCAGCAGTATAGAGGTCTGGAGCAAAGACTTGCACAGTATCCCACTGCGAGCCCTGTGCTTTGTGGATTGTAACTGCAGCGCCATGTAAAAAAGTTGCTCCCATACGCGCGGCAAACGGTATAAAAGGTTCTTCCTCACCCAACTTTTCAATTTTTACAATAGATGCAGCAGATACTTGTGGGTCTTCGGCACCCATCACGTGTAAGCGAGAAAAGCCAGGTTTACGCCCCTCACCTAGATAGATCACTTGAGCCCCTTTAATTAACCCACGTGCTTCTAGGTCAAGGCGCTTATTACGATGCTTCATTGGTAATTCTAGTCCATCGCAGATCAGCGGTTCACCTTCAAGCAATGCATCGCTGGGCGCATCGTAGACGTTCCTAAAAGCATTAATAAGCCTAATACGGGTAGAGTTCCGCCAGACCAGAACTGGGCTGCGTGTCATTAAGTCAGCTTCTACACGTTCACTCCACACTACGCGTTCATCTTGAAGAGAAGCCTCCTCAACAATTCGTTCAAATTGTTGGAAGTCAACGTCTGGATCGGCCAGCGCATGGGCTAAATCTAGAATAGGGTTATCCGCTTTTTGTCTGTGGACCCGGTTGAGTTCCATCAAGCAAGTGGTGGGTAGTTTATCGAATACCATCGTGCCCGATTGGTTGACTGGAGCCAGTTGTGCTGGATCTCCAAATAACAATAAAGTGGGAAAGATTGCTTTAAGATCTTCGAACTGTTTGTCATCCAGCATTGATGCTTCGTCAACAAAACCAATGTCTAGTGGGTCTTCGCGACGCTTCCAACCAGTTATAAAGTCTGAACCACGCAAGCCTGCCGCAGCTAGAGCACCAGGAATCGACTTATTTGATTGGTAGAATGCAAAGGCACGGTCAAGCGCCATATCCGGCACCCCATCCACCAGCGGCCTTTCTCGACTACCGGCCAACCATTCTGCTATTCGCTCATATTCCGGATCATATACTGGGGTATATAAGATTCGATGAATAGTAGTAGCCGGGACACCATGAATGCGTAGTACTGAAGCGGCTTTATTTGTAGGGGCAAGAATGGCTAGGGTGCGTTTATCACCGCGTTTTCGGCTTTCATAATCTCCAGAAACAATTTCGATTCCAGCGTCTTGGAGAGCTCTATATAATGACGCCAATAATAAAGTCTTTCCGGATCCCGCCTTACCAATAACCGCCATTATAGCGGGATCAGAACGACTACTCAGGTTCAGATTTGTATTATCAAGATCAATGCCCGTACTGCGCAACATCTCTGTTACACGATCATAAGCGCCTGCTTGATCATCAGAAAACGAAAGCTCCATTGTCATAGCATAAACCTATAATGGACTGGCTCCAGTAGGCCAGTAGGATCAAGCACTGGCCAATAGTTTGCCCAATTGTACAACCTCAAAGACGCAATAAAGCATTTCGTAAATACAGAGACCAAAAGCTGTATTACGTCTAGCAAACATCATGACTGCAGAGGCCAAAATATTTCAATGCGGTTGCAGTTAAGGTCAGTAAATACGAAACACAGGTAAAAACTATAAACGAATTAAAATCAAGCTTACAGTTTTGCTTCCAATGCATCTTCCAATGTCCGCAGACCCGTTTGCGGCGCTTGTACCAATACTGACATATTTCCAGGCTTATGCTCATTACGAAGCATCTTCATATGAGCTTCCCGCAAGTCGTTCCAACCAAAAACCTCAGACATGCATGGGTCAATCCGACGTTCGACCATGAGATTATTAGCTGCTGATGCCTGCTGCAGGTGAGCAAAATGACTTCCTTGCAAACGCTTCTGGTGCATCCACATATATCGGACGTCAAAAGTACAATTAAAGCCGCTAGTGCCAGCGCAAATCACTACCATACCACCCTTTTTGCAAACAAAAGTTGATACTGGGAAAGTATTCTCACCAGGGTGTTCGAAAACTATATCTACGTTTACACCCTTGCCAGTGATATCCCAAATAGCTTTTCCAAATTTCCTTGTTTCGTTGAACCAGTCTTTATATTCATTGGTGTTAACCGTCGGTAATTGACCCCAACAGTTAAAATCATTTCGGTTCAAAACACCTTTGGCTCCAAGGTCCATCACGAAATTGCGTTTAGCCTCATCACTGATAACCCCAATCGCATTTGCGCCAGCAGTATTGATTAACTGTATAGCATAAGAGCCCAATCCCCCTGAGGCACCCCATACTAAAACATTTTGCCCAGGCTTCAAATCGTGAGGTTCGTGCCCAAAAAGCATGCGATAGGCTGTAGCTAGTGTAAGGGTATAGCATGCACTTTCTTCCCATGTGAGATGCTTTGGACGAGGCATGAGTTGCTGGCTCTGTACGCGTGTGAATTGACCGAAAGATCCATCAGGTGTTTCATAACCCCAAATGCGTTGTGATGGAGAATACATTGGATCACCACCATTACAGTGCTCATCATCACCGTCGTCCTGGTTACAGTGGACAACCACTTCGTCTCCAACTTTCCATCGTTTGACCTTATCACCCAAAGCCCAAACTATACCCGAAGCATCAGATCCTGCGATATGATAGGGTTGCTGATGACCATCAAAAGGGCTGATTGGTGTACCCAAAGCAGCCCAGACGCCATTGTAATTAATTCCCGCAGCCATCACCAGAACGAGCACTTCATGACTACCTAATGTTGGGACATCTACAATTTCCTCAAGCATAGCCGTATCAGGTTCGCCATGTCGCTCCTTGCGGATTACCCAAGCATACATGCTATTGGGTACATAACCCAAGGGAGGCAGTTCTCCAATCTCGTAAAGGTCTTTTTCAGGCGCACTGTAGGATGAAATGCTTATATCGAGTGCCATATCAGCCTCCTAAAAAATAAATTTGCTGCAGTGCAGAGCCACTATCATAAGTAGTGGATATGACGAGTTACGTAATAAAGCAACAATAAAAGCTTCTCTTGCGTAATTTTATAACTAAATTGATATAAAAATTAAACTTTGATGACTTTAGCCCTATCCGAGCTATCAAGCGAATTAGCGTAAAATTGTAGAAGGTCGCGGTTCTCATCAACAACTATCACACCATCATTGTTATCACTGATCATTCCTCGCGATAGCATTTGGCTTAACGCTTCAGTCATCTGACTATAAAAAAGCTCTTCATTTTCTTTGAATAATAAACTGTGATCACGCGGCAGCATTTCCCTTGAAGCCTTGACAAGCCTCTCCTGTAATATTGGACCTTCAACCGATAGGATAACTTTTGCTAGCAAGGGTACTGGCAAAAGTGGCATTACATCTTTAATCCGAGCCTCTAGTTCTATAGCTAATGGCTCGATCTGGAGTTGGGGTTCAAAAGCACGAAGCGACATTGGTTCACCAAATACGACTGCAGCACTCCCAAACTTTGTAAATCTCCCACTTAGCTTTTCCCATAATTTGGTAAGCGTGAAAGTCATGATAACAGAAATTTTAGCTTTAAACCGTCGATCTCCACGCTGGCTTGCCGCTATCAACACTCGATCTTCAAGAACCCAATCATAATTTATCGCAACTGGTACAAAAAAAATATCACGCTCATTTGGGTCATAGTTACCTAATATATATGATAAAAATCCCATTTTAAGAGGCTTTAGTTTACCATCAATTGTCAGGCCACCTTCCGGAAAAACAGCCTGTGTCACACCTGCGTGCGTTGCCATCTGCACATATCGCGCGAGTACTTTGCGATAGAGTGTACCTTCAGATTTATGGCTTACAAAATAAGCTCCCATGGATTTTATCAAACGGCTAAGTGGCCAGACTCGGGCCCATTCTCCAACGGCATAGCTGAGTGCAGACGCTTGCGCCGCAAGATAAGTCACTAAAACATAATCCATGTTGCTACGGTGATTCATAACAAATACGACGGTGGCGTCAGAAGGTATCCTTCGTATATATTCATCATTTTGGAGACCAGTATGGACATTGTATAAAGCTGTAGCCAACCATCGTGCAGCACGTATACCAATCCCAAAATAAGCAAATGCTGAAAAGCCAGGTACTATCTCGCGAGCATAACTACGGGCCTGCTCAAAAGCCACGTTTTCAGGTATCTCATTAATATTAGCATGATCTGAAATTGCCTGAGCTACCTGTGGGTCATAAATTAATCTCTGGATCATGTCGTAACGTTTTACTAACTTAAATGGGTTGATAGGGCGCGTTAATCGCCTGTTAATACGAGCAACAGCTTTTTCCAAACGACGACGAAAAAACCACCTGACAGATGGCAAAAGCAAGTGAGTCAACGCAGTGAACGTTGCAAATAGCAATATCAGCGCAAATAACCAAATGGGAAGTTCTATTGTTTGCATCATCACCTAAACTCATAAATCAAACCTTTGAAAAAAAACAGACAGTTTGCATGTATGTTAAACAATAAAGCTTGACCAAACCTTCAATAATAAATTGCAAATTATAATTGTCTGATAAGAACGCTGATGTTTAGTCAACACTATTCCAGAAGGAATTTTCTGACCAAAATTTGCGAGGTAATTCGTAGCTTTCCTGTAAAAATTTAAATTTGGTGGTAACACGAGTATTACCCAGAAAAGCGCATTATCTTTGCGGCTAATGAAAAACTTAAGGCGTTATGTTTTTCTACAACCAAAGAAAGATAGCTGCACTGCGGCAATTGCCACGTTGCGCACATTTGACAACAATATATAATTACTTATATCTGGTTAAAAAAGTAATATTATTACTCAATAGATTCGGCAGATCGTCATGACCCAGAAAGACCAACCTTGGCTAATTCGCACCTACGCAGGACACTCGACCGCTACAGCATCAAATGCTCTGTATCGATCTAACTTAGCCAAAGGTCAGACAGGGCTTAGCGTTGCCTTCGACTTACCAACTCAGACCGGTTATGACAGCGATCATGAGTTAGCTCATGGCGAAGTTGGTAAAGTTGGCGTTCCGATTGCTCACTTGGGAGATATGCGCGAACTATTTAAAGAAATCCCGCTGGAACAAATGAATACATCGATGACAATCAATGCTACAGCGCCTTGGTTATTATCGTTGTACATCGCCGTAGCTGAAGAGCAGGGAGCGGATCTATCTGCGCTTAAGGGTACAGTTCAAAATGACCTGATCAAAGAGTATCTCAGCCGCGGAACCTATATATGTCCACCAAAACCATCTTTAAAAATGATCGCAGATGTAGCTGAGTACTGTTATTATCATGTTCCAAAATGGAACCCCATGAACGTTTGCTCATACCACCTGCAGGAAGCGGGTGCGACCCCAGAGCAAGAACTCTCTTTTGCAATTGCCACCGCTACAGCGGTTCTAGATGAGCTCAAACCTCGGATTGATAAAGCAGATTTTCCAGCAGTAGTGAGTCGGATTTCGTTTTTCGTTAATGCAGGCATTCGGTTTGTTACCGAAATGTGTAAGATGCGCGCCTTTGTCGATTTGTGGGACGAAATATGCGAGCACCGATATGGTGTCAGCGATCCAAAATTGCGCCGCTTCCGATATGGCGTACAAGTAAACTCTCTTGGACTGACAGAACAGCAACCTGAAAACAACGTTTACCGTATCTTGATAGAAATGTTAGCAGTAACACTTTCAAAAAAAGCCCGGGCAAGAGCGATTCAACTACCAGCTTGGAATGAAGCTTTAGGTTTACCGAGACCATGGGACCAACAATGGTCAATGCGTATGCAACAAATTATGGCTCATGAAACAGATCTGTTAGAATTTGACGACCTTTTTGACGGCAATCCAACTATCGACATGAAAGTCGAAGCATTAAAAGATGGTGCTCGCTCCGAATTAAGTAGTCTTGACAAGATGGGGGGGGCAATTGCGGCAATCGACTACATGAAAACTCAATTGGTCAGCTCTAACTCAGACCGTTTGGCTCGAATAGAGACAGGTGAGACCGTCATAGTCGGCGTTAACAAATATCAAGCCGGTGAACTTTCTCCACTAATGACCGGAGACGGAGGCATCATGATTGTTGATCCCAAAGTTGAACAAGAGCAGATAAAACGTCTAGAGGCATGGCGATCCTCACGTAACAATAGTGCCGTGCAATCGGCATTGATGAAATTAAAAGAGGCCGCTGCGACTGGAGAAAATATTATGCCAACATCTATAGTAGCCGCCCGTGTAGGGGTAACAACTGGTGAATGGGCTGCACAGATGAGAGATGTTTACGGAGGATACCGTGGACCAACTGGTATTGGGTTAGGACAGTCCAATATGACAGAAAAGTTGGATGACCTACGCTCTGCTGTTGATGCAGTAAGTGATAAGCTTGGCCGCCGACTAAAATTCCTTGTTGGAAAGCCTGGTCTTGATGGACATTCGAATGGTGCTGAGCAAATTGCAGTTCGCGCACGAGATTGTGGCATGGATATTACCTATGAAGGCATCCGCCTAACGCCTGAGGAAATTGTAACTGCAGCACACGAATGCGCAGCCCATGTGGTTGGTCTATCAATCTTAAGTGGTAGTCATATTGCATTAGTTAAGGAGCTCATGGAACGCATGCATACAACGGGATTAAGCCATATTCCGGTAATAGTAGGTGGTATTATCCCGAATGATGATGCAAATCGCCTAAGAGATATGGGTGTTGCTCGCGTTTATACCCCTAAAGACTTTGAATTAAACACAATCATGACAGACATTGTAATATTAGCAGAGCCAAAATCTTTAGCGCTACAGTAATTTGTTTTTAAATTAAAAATTAAATAAATAGCTATATACGCCAAACACATGTTACTAATTTACGAAAAAAGCATAGGAAATAATAATACCAATGTCCGGATAACCTTAGTTACCCACGAAACCTAAGCAAATTTTTACGCTTTTTTATTGACCTCGCGCAACTTATAATCATCCTTCAATTAGTAATCAATTTATCAAGTCGGATTTTCATCTCGAAAAATCTGAATCTTTTATTACAAATTTAATGACTTACTTCGTAATGGAGATAGCTATGACCATCCATATCAGCGCTAAACAGGAAGATATTGCAGACACCGTGCTTATGCCTGGTGACCCTTACCGTGCGAAGTGGGCAGCAGAAACATTTCTTACAAACGTGAAATTAGTAAATGAAGTCAGAGGCATGCTTGGCTTTACTGGAATTTGGAACGGAAACTCCGTGACTATCCAAGGATCCGGTATGGGTATGCCATCTCTGTCGATCTATGCTAATGAATTGATTAAAGATTATGGTGTGAAAACTTTGATCCGCATAGGGTCCTGTGGCGGAATGCAACCGTATGTAGGCATTCGTGATATCATATTAGCAATGACTGCAACTACGATAAACTCTCCATCTTCTTCCATTTTTAATGAAATAAATTTTGCGCCCTGTGCAGATTATGGACTATTGACTGCAGCAGTTCTTGCTGCACGGGCGAAAAGAGCAAAAATACACGTTGGCGGTATTTACTCATCAGATATTTTTTATTCAGAGCGATCTGACTTGGACGATCAAATGGTGCGCCATGGTATCTTGGGTGTAGAAATGGAAGCCGCAGAACTTTATACGCTTGCCGCCCGTTATGGTCGTCGCGCGCTAGCAGTTCTCACAGTTAGTGACCACCTACAAACGGGTGCAGCATTGCCACCCAACGATCGAGAGAAAACCTTTGCAGAAATGGTGGAAATAGCGCTAGAGGCCGCCTTTGAAAAAGAATGAATATTTTTGCAAAAAGAGTTAGGCCTTTATAATTTTGAAAACCTGCAAGATGTATCGAAAAATACTAATACTGGCATTACTCTACAAATTTCCATGTGTCCGGTCATACCCATTAACTGACGGAAATATCCAATCTTCCAACACTTTTGGATCTGGCGCAAAAACTTCAATCAAGAGTGGATAACAATGTGTTGCATCAGATGAATGCTCAGAAGCACAATTACCACCAGGGCAAGCGCTAAGGGCGCCTAATAAATCAATTTCTGCAAAAAATTCGATGAAATCACCAGGTCGCACAGGAGATGCTTTCATGAAATATTGACCCGTATCTCGCGTAAATCCAGTACACATAAATACATTAAGTACATCGTGCACGTAATCCTCAGCGTCATGCAACGAATACCCAGTGTGATCCGCTAATGCACGTGTCAAGTTTGAGTGGCAACAATGATGATAGTGACCGCCTTTAAGCAGGTTACCAGTGTATGGGTCACATCTTGTTCCGATTACATCGTGTACGGCACCTCCAAATTCATCAATACCGTACCAACTTAGTGTATCTTCAATAATCGTCGCCATTGGACGGAGCGTTGGAAAATTACTCCACATCCGCTCACCTAAGGAAAGATGCGTGCCGTGAAGTGCGCGAGTTTTTCCAGAGTAAAAACATTCACTCAAATTCTTGGAATTCCAAAGGTTTAGGTCCCCCACCTGCGGACCATCTATAGATGTAATCCGAAACACTGACCCAGCTGAAACGGTAAAGCACCTAGCTTCACGAGGAGGAATTATCGTTTCATCAGTCTTGGTCAACCGCTCACTTAAACGCCTATAAATCTCCATATTAGGTTTTGGTAGCGTTTCATTTGGATAGCAAATAACTGGTTTAATTGCTCGTCTTACATCAGCGTCAACAGGAACTTTCATGTGTACCCTCAAATATTAGGCATAATTTGCAATCACCATATAAATTCCACCTCAACTTAGTATAGTATAAAAACTTTATTTTGGCATTTCTAAAACTTTGGACCCACTCAAAGACGTCGGATAAAGAACGGTCGGGAGTGACCGTAATAGTCTGAAGAGCCAACAATTCATGCATAGCAATTAGTGACTGGTTCTTTTGGGGAACTATCCTGCTCAGAACACATATTTGACCAATACAAACGGCGGAAAACCAATTTTTAAATTTACGGTAGGTATTAACTGATGCTGTTGCCGTTTCCAGAGCATAGAGGCGCTAAGTTATTAGTAACTTTAATTAATGAGACTCGTCGACATAAAACTAACCCACGTAGCGCAAAGTAAATTCAATCAAATTGTTCTCTCTAACATCATTTTCTTTATATTCGCGATCGCTTTGGCTGGATTCAGACCTTTGGGGCAGGTTTTGGCGCAATTCATGATAGTATGACAGCGGTACAATTTAAAAGGATCTTCGAGATCATCCAAACGTTCGCCAGTAGCTTCGTCCCGACTGTCAATAATCCAACGATATGCGTGTAATAACGCAGCTGGACCAAGGTAACGATCGCCATTCCACCAATAACTGGGGCAGGATGTTGAGCAGCAAGCACACATCACGCATTCGTAAAGACCGTCGAGCTTAGAACGATCATCTACGGACTGTCGCCATTCTTTTGCGGGACGGTTTGTCCTTGTTTCCAACCACGGCATAATTGAAGCGTGTTGCGCATAAAAATGTGTTAGGTCTGGAATGAGATCTTTAATTACAGACATGTGCGGCAGAGGATAGATTTTCACGTCACCCTTCACATCATCTATTCCATAGATACAAGCTAATGTATTAATCCCGTCGATGTTCATTGCACACGAACCGCAAATACCCTCACGACAAGATCGACGGAATGTCAGCGTCGGATCTATCTCATTTTTAATTTTAATTAACGCATCAAGGATCATTGGACCGCAGGTATCAATATCTACCCAATAATTATCAACTTGGGGGTTTTTCCCATCATCCGGATTCCAGCGATAAATACTAAATTTACGCAGGTTATTAGCACCTGCCGGTTTGGGCCAAGTGATCCCAGTTTGGACACGGGAATTTTTGGGAAGCGTCAACTGAACCATTTTAATTCTCCTATTACCCAGCCGAAATACTTTCGGCCGTTGTATTAATGCATGTTTGTGTTTCAGTGCGCTCCATCACTGTAGTTGTCAAAGCAACCGTAGCTTGATCAATGCCAGTAACAGCATCTCCCGCAAAACGACGCAGCTCCCACAAATCAGAGTTTTTAACTATACAGTCTGCAGTATTTGTAACAGCAGGCTTCGAAACTTCGGGCACATAGAGCACAAGAACTTCAGACACAGCAGCCGTAGCACTACGATTTGCTAAACTATTCGCTACCGTTGTTGTATCTTCGCAGGCACAAACAAAAAAAGTTACTACAAACAAACTGCCTCGTATCATGTCAGACCAACCTGCGAATATAACATAGAAACTGGCGGAAAAGCACGATCTGCTGCTTCAGAAAAGACGCAACCTAGAAACTCAATCAGCCCAAAAATATCATTAATAACGCCGATAAAATATACTCTAGCTAACGACCCTAAAATCCCACAACCTGAGGGACCTTTATCAGATACAACAGCAACAACCTTAATGTATAAAGCATGATCCATTACAAATCAGTAAACGCGCTCTTTTGGTGCAATTTTTTTGAGGTCGATACCACCTTCGTTATGGCTAGTCAGTGGATTTAAATGAACACCTCTGAAACCTAACGAAGCTTGATTTTCTTTGAACCAAATAAGGCTGTGTTTGCGCCAATTTTGATCATCACGATCCGGATAATCTTCTTGCGCGTGTGCGCCCCTACTCTCCTTCCGCGCCGCCGCTGCAGTTATCGTGGCTACAGCGTTTGGCATAAGATTAGTCAGCTCTAACGTTTCCATGAGATCTGAGTTCCAAACCAGTGAGGTATCAGTAACCTTCAAATCACTTTGCTTGGCGGAGACATCTTCCATCTTTGCCTGCCCATCCGCGAGCGTCTTATCAGTGCGGAAGACGGCTGCATCAGCCTGCATTGTCTTTTGCATTTCGAGGCGCAATTCAGCCGTTGGCACGTGTCCCGAGGCATATCTTAAACCATCAAATCGACTAAATGCTGAATCAACAGAACGTTGATTTGGTACCGGAACAGGAGCATTCGGATCTACGATCTTACCAGCACGAATTGCCGCCGCCCTACCAAAAACGACAAGATCAATAAGTGAATTAGAACCAAGGCGATTAGCACCATGCACTGAGGCACAACCTGCCTCACCCACCGCCATAAGGCCTGGAGATACATTATCTGATTTATCCTTTGTTGGAGCCAGAACTTCACCCCAGTAGTTTGTTGGAATGCCACCCATGTTATAATGAACAGTAGGTAAGACCGGGATCGGCTCCTTCGTCAAATCAACACCAGCAAAAACTCTTGCAGACTCGCTGATACCTGGCAGCCGCAAATCCAAAGTTTCCTTTGGCAAATGATTGAGATGTAGATGAATATGATCGTTTTGCTCGCCCACACCTCGCCCTTCACGGATCTCCATCGTCATACATCGACTGACAACATCACGACTTGCCAAATCTTTATAGGTTGGAGCGTAGCGTTCCATGAACCGTTCACCTTCAGAATTAGTCAGATATCCACCTTCTCCCCGTGCCCCTTCAGTAATTAAACAACCAGCCCCATAGATGCCTGTTGGATGAAATTGAACAAATTCCATATCCTGCAACGGCAGACCAGCTCTTGCTGTCATTCCACCACCGTCACCAGTACAGGTGTGTGCGGAGGTAGCTGAGAAATATGCCCGTCCATACCCACCAGTAGCTAATACAACCATTTTAGCGCTAAAAAGATGCATCGTGCCGTCATCTAGTTTCCAACATAACACTCCCTGACAAACGCCATCTTCTGACATGATCAAATCAATCGCAAAATATTCAATATAGAACTCAGCATTATTTTTGAGTGACTGACCATAAAGTGTATGCAAGATGGCATGCCCGGTCCGGTCAGCAGCGGCGCAGGTTCTTTGAACAGGAGGCCCTTCTCCAAATTGTGTTGTATGACCACCAAATGGACGTTGGTAAATCTTGCCGTCTTCTGTCCTTGAGAAAGGAACCCCATAGTGTTCTAATTCGTAGACCGCCTTAGGCGCTTCGCGGGCTAGATACTCCATAGCATCTGTGTCACCCAGCCAATCTGATCCTTTTACGGTATCATACATGTGCCACTGCCAATTATCGGGTCCCATGTTAGCAAGGCTAGCCGCGATACCACCCTGCGCAGCAACGGTATGCGAACGGGTCGGAAACACTTTAGTGATACATGCAGTACGTAATCCTTGTTCCGCCATTCCAAGCGTCGCACGCAAGCCAGCGCCACCAGCGCCGACCACAACTACGTCATATTCATGTCGTTCATAATCATAAGCAGCCATATTACAGCCTCCTATCGGTTAAAGCGTAATCCACGCTTTGAAATCCATTACAGCAGAGTTCATAGCCATTTTTTACAGTGCGAGCCGCGCTATCGCGAACAAACCCGTGGCAATTGCTCCATAGCTTACACAAATCATCCCAACTATAAGTAATTTTTGCACCCTACCATGTACATAGTCTTCTATCAGAACTTGGACACCATCTTTGAAATGTAAAAAACTAACTGTTATAGTAAGTGCTGCCACAATAGCGGGGAACGGACGTTCAAAATAAGCTAATACAACATCATGGGGTTCGCCTAACCTTGGACCGAAGGTAAATAAGAAAAGAGGAATTAAAATCAATAAGCCCACACTGCTTACCTTCATAGCCCAAAAATGCGCTGTACCAGTTTTAGCAGAACCCGCACCAATAGCACGTTTACGGTCAGTAAGATATCTCATGAGAAACCCCTTTAAACGATAATTATTGTGATTAGGCTCAAAGCCAACGATCCAATAACTACCGCCCACCCCATTTTTTCAGCTGTCTCAATTTCTAATCCTAAGCCACTGTCCCAAATTAAATGACGTAGGCCAGCGAGCGTGTGATACCAAAGGCCCCAAAGCGATAGAACCATAACAGCAGAACCCAGATTACTCGTCAGCAACCAATCTGCTAATGCAAAATACTCAGGCGACGTCGCTGCAGCCAAAAACCACCCAACCACGAGCAATGAAGACACTAAAAGAGCATTGCCTGTAATCCGCGTCAATATTGACGTCACGGATGTCAGTTGTGGACGATATATAGCCAAATGCGGCGATAGTGGGCGTTTACCTCGGTTGACGTCAGTCATTCTGCATCCCCTAAATGATTGCGCCATTCATAATGGTTTTCAAGCAAGAGTCACGCCCAGAGTAACAAATTTAACGCGGTGTTTTGGCGCAATAGTAAATTTTTGAAACCAAATTAAACCGATGTAAATCATTACACTTCTGATACTGCCTTACCAGTCAGTTTCTTTGGTCTGGATAAGATAAACTGAGTGACCAACCAATATTTGCATATTTCCGCATGAAATATCTTACGCAGGCATCAAAGCCCAATAATCTAGGTCTAGCAAAACGTCAGGTAGATATTTTCCATCTGCACTGCGCAATTCAAATGGTGCACCGCCCTTAGTGGCAACCAATCTCAATCGTATTGCAGAAACGCCCGGGGCTTTGGTTGGGGCTTTTTCTAAGACCTCTGACCAAGACCTAATAGTATCACCATAAATGCAAGGATTCGCGTGTGATCCCCCATTCAACCCCACAATCATTTGCGCATTAGCCAAACCATTAAAAGACAGCGTTCGAGCCATAGAGATTACGTGCCCACCATAAATTAGACGACTACCTTCTGGCCTAGCCGACACATCAAAGTGTACCTTGGCTGTATTTTGCCAAAGACGTGTTGCTAACATGTGTTCCGCTTCTTCGATAGTCACACCATCAACATGGTTTATTTTTTCGCCAATTTCATAGTCGGAACAGCGATGCGGTTCACCGGCTAAGTCAAAGTCATATTTAGAAAAATCAAGTCCCTCTGGCACAACTAACTGATCAACCGATAGGGACCCAGACAGCGTCGGAATTACTGCTTCAGGAGATCGTGCATTGAGATCACTCTTGCGAACCATTACCCACCGAACGTATTCTATTACAGCCTGCTCGTTTTGATTTAGTCCTGTTGTTCGGACCCAAATCACGCCAGATTTCCCGTTCGAATTTTCTTTAATTCCGATCACTTCCGACCTTGAGCGTAAAGTATCACCAGGCCAGACTGGCGCGAGCCATCTACCCTCTGCATACCCAAGGTTGGCAAGCGCATTGAGTGAAATATCAGGCACGGTTTTGCCAAAAATAATGTGAAAAGCAACCATATCGTCTAGTGGTGACATTGGCAGCCCACAACGTTGAGCGAACAGGTCTGACGAATAAAGAGCGTGTCGGGCTGGATAAAGCATATGATAAATTGCTCTTTCACCGCCAGAAACAGTCCTTGGTACTGCATGATTAATGACTTCCCCAACGCAGTAGTCCTCGAAAAAACGACCCGCATTGGTCTTGGTCATTATTGCGCTCCCAATTTTACACTCACGGTGTAATCACCTGAAACTTCTTTTGTTACGGCCTGCCCACAGCGCATCACCTGGGCCACGTGATCCCATGTTTGGGTAGGATTACCGTAAAGCACCCAACCCTTGTTAAGGGAGTCTGTCACTTTATGACAAAAAACCGAAGTGTCCTCTTCAGATAAAAACCGATAAAGTTTCATATTATAACCTGAAATGGCGAAACCCCAGCCCAATAGTGGACAGCTGCAACAACACTGAACATGATTAGTGTGATAATGAGCAAAATAATGTCTTTCTTTGCTTCACCTGGCTCCGGACGTTTCCAGTTTGGCTCAGACCGATTAATCAGGACAACTGATCCAACAGCCCAACCCAATAAACCCCCAAATAGAATGATAGAAGCAAGGTCACCATTTACCAAAAGATGTGCAATGGCCCAAATTTTTACCGCCGTAAGCTGTGGATGGCGCAGTTTACCTCGAAGACGACCAGATGTAGCGGACATTCCATATACAAAAAATGCTAACAGCATTAAAATGTTGTTAATGTGTACCATGAAACTTGGGGGTGACCAAACTGGGATTAATTCTGCCCAACGATAACCAAAAATCATCGCAAACAGTCCGATTAGTATAATAAAAGCGATAACAACTTTACCACCTTTTCCCAAACTAGCACGCTGTTCATTTGCCAGTCTTTTGAAGAAGTGTGCCATTATCCACAAAACAAGACCAAGGATCAAAAGGAGCATTAAATCATTTCCTCTGCTAGAGCAGTTATAGCTTTAGCCTTTTCTAGAGTGTCGCGCGCAGTCTCAATGTGTAAACTTTCAACTATTCGTCCATCCACGACCGCAATGCTTTTACCATTCGCCTCAACTTCTTCAAAAGCTCTAATCTGGCGATGAGCCAGTTCTAAATCCTCATCTGATGGAGAAAAGACCGCATTTGCAATGGCTAGCTGTGCTGGATGTATTACGGTCTTGCCATCAAAGCCCATATCTCTGCCCTGTTCACACTCCAATGATAGTCCGTCTTCATCTTTGAAGGCGTTATACACACCATCAACAATAGCTATTTTATGTGCTTTAGCCGCAAGCAAACACAATCCCAACCCAGTCACCATTGGCAAACGGTCTACTCTAGAACGGCCTTGTAATTCTTTGTTTAAATCGTTCGTGCCCATTACCATTGCTTGTAGAAGTGGATGGGTTGCAATTTGCCCAGCGTTCAGCATGCCTAATGGAGTTTCCATCATTGCCCAAATCGGAGTGTCAATTGTCAATTCGCTCAATTCACTCAGGTCATCATAAGATGAAACCTTTGGAAGCAAAATCGCTCCTGCACCCATTCTTCGAGCAGCTTTTGCATCATCGATACCCCACTCTGTATCTATTGCGTTAATGCGAACGATAAGAAAACGAGAACCATAGCCTCCAACGGTTAGAGCCTCAGATAATATTTCCCGAGCAGTCTCTTTTTCTTCGATGGAAACAGCATCCTCTAAATCGAAAATTAATGCATCAGCAGGCAGACCACGAGCTTTATCAACCGCACGAGCATTCGAACATGGAATGTACAACACAGAACGTAACGGGCGGATAAAGGACATGGAGACTAACTCTTATTTTATTATTTGGAGCGATAAGGGACATTTAATTGGCAAAAGTTCAAGACTTGATTGCCGCATTGCAGAAAAAACACATAACGGGGCGCAACACCTCTGTCTAAACAATGTTGAACTAAATCGAAATTTTAAATACATGACGAGGAAGTTCACTCCCGTGCTATAGATCGAAATATTCAAGTTAATATGCGTAATAATTTATTAGGTTAAACCATCCCAAATAAGTTTGGCACCTGTTCCTAGCAAAAGTACATAAGTTAATAAGAAAAAAGCACGTTCTGGCATTAAGTGATGTGCTTTCACCCCAAGCCATACCCCTAACAAGGCAAATGGTGCCAGCACAAGGTTAGCCATACCTGTTTCTACAGTGAACAAACCTAGAAAAGCATAAGGCAGAAATTTTGCAACATTAATAATCCAAAAGACTAAAACTGTGCTAGCTTGGTATTCAGTTTTGTTAGGTTTAAGCGACAGCAGGTAGAGGGCTGCGGGAGGACCACCTGCATGACTAACAAAACTGGTAAATCCAGCCACTAACCCTGCTAAAGCACCAGCCCATTTGGGCAAACTTTGCGCTGCTACACGCACCCAACCGCGTTCCACGGAGACTTGCCACATTACAAATGCTACTGAGATGATACCAATTATTACTCGGAATACATCTGCGTCAGTTCGGGCATACAGAGCGGCTCCAATTATAATACCGGGTAAAGCACCTAAGATTAATATTATTGAAGCGCGCAAATTCCACTTACCCCAATAAGACCATAATGCGGCAACATCCATAAGCATCAGAATTGGAAGCATAACTGCCAAAGCAATCCCGGGATCAACAACTAATGCCAGAATCGATGCGGAAACAAATGCGGCTCCGGAACCGAATCCACCCTTGGATACACCCGCAAAAACTACTGCGGGGGCGGCCACCACAAAAAAACTCAATGTAAGCTCAAGCACTGTAATTTTCCGAAATAGCCCACGTCTTTAATCCCTTAACCCTTAAATAGCAGCCAGACCAGTAATCATATAAAAATGTGCCGCAGCGCAGCGCTCTTGCGTCACAGCCCAACTCGGGCTAGGCACCGCGCCAACCAAAACGCAATGAGTGGAGAATGAATTCTATGGCCAGACCTAAGATTGCCCTTATCGGTGCCGGTCAAATTGGCGGCACACTTGCACACCTAATAGCCTTAAAAGAATTGGGTGATGTAGTGCTTTTTGACATCGCCGAAGGAACACCAGAAGGAAAAGCGCTTGATATCGCCGAGTCTGGTCCATCAGAAGGCTTTGATGTACATTTGCAAGGAACCCAGTCTTACGCTGACATCGCGGGAGCGGACGTGTGCATCGTGACTGCTGGTATCCCCCGCAAGCCCGGCATGAGCCGTGATGATCTCTTAGGTATCAATCTTAAGGTTATGAAATCCGTCGGTGAAGGTATCGCTGCTCATGCTCCAAATGCTTTTGTAATTTGCATTACTAACCCTCTAGACGCAATGGTTTGGGCCCTACGTGAGTTCTCAGGCCTCCCCCAGAAAAAAGTCTGCGGTATGGCTGGTGTTTTGGACAGCGCTCGCTTTCGTCATTTTCTAGCGGAAGAATTCAACGTTTCGATGAGAGACGTTACAGCCTTTGTGCTCGGTGGTCATGGAGATACCATGGTGCCTTTGGCACGTTACTCAACAGTCGCAGGTATCCCATTACCTGACTTAGTAAAGATGGGTTGGACTAGCCAAGAGCGATTGGATGCAATTGTCCAACGTACGCGTGACGGTGGCGCTGAAATCGTTAGCCTTCTTAAAACTGGATCTGCTTTTTATGCACCAGCTACATCAGCAATTGAAATGGCCGAAGCATACATCAAAGATCAAAAGCGAGTTTTACCCTGTGCAGCTTACGTGGACGGTGCATTAGGATTAAAAGGCATGTACGTGGGCGTACCCACAGTAATAGGGTCTGCAGGCGTTGAGAGAATTATTGATATTCAAATGACTAAAGAGGAACAAACAATGTTTGACAACTCGGTGGCAGCGGTCAATGGCTTGGTCACAGCCTGCAAAGGCATTGACGGCACCCTCAAATGAATCGGTCAATCCCCATAAAAAAACTCTTTTAATAATGGGTCTTTTCAACGATCGAACTATCAAATCGGCGGCTAAAAATGAGGATTTATAGCTCGCCATAAAATATCGTATCCAAAGTTGAAATATCGGATATATAAACCACTATTCCCACATGTACGTCTGCGGCCACTTGATTACCAATCACTAGGCCAAATCTTCTTCGATTACATCAGAGGCAGAGTATAAGAATTGCCTTAATACACAATTATTTTTATTTATTTGACTGAATTAATGAGCTAATTTTTCCCAAACTATTAACCATCAATATTTGATTTTTAAGTATTGTTAAATTTCAATCATGACCAAGGTAGAGGATTTGTGATCACAGTTTTGCAGCTGTGATCACAAAATGATAAATTCTTTTAAAAATTCTATCAATTTGTGTTTTAATCATTTACCAGAACCTTGATCCTATATGAAACAGTTCGCAGCAAATGCACTTATCCGGGACGGACGGCCATGAATATTCATGAATACCAAGCCAAAGCTCTTTTACGCAGTTATGGAGCACCAGTCTCAGACGGACGGTTAGTCCTTCGGGCAGAAGATGCCAAGACCGCAGCAGGAGAGCTTGATGGCCCCCTGTGGGTGATAAAAGCACAGATCCACGCTGGAGGCCGTGGCAAAGGCAAGTTTTTAGAACCCGATGCCGGCAAAAAGGGCGGAGTTCGCATAACAAATTCGGTTGAAGAAGCCGCTGAGGAAACAAAGAGAATGTTGGGGCGGACGCTTGTCACGCATCAGACCGGGCCTGTTGGCAAGCAGGTCAATCGCATATACATAGAGGACGGTTCAGGCATTGAGAAAGAATTGTATATTGCTCTGCTGGTTGATCGTCAAACAAGCCGTGTAAGCTTCGTCTGCTCTACAGAGGGTGGTATGGACATTGAAGATATTGCAGCATCCACACCAAATAAGATTCTTAACTTTTCAGTAGACACCGCTACCGGGTATCAAGCATTTCACGGCCGGCGAATTGCTTTCTCATTGGGACTAAAAGAAAAACAAATTAAACAATGCGTTAGTCTAATGTCTATACTATACAAAATCTTCATCGAAAAAGATATGGAAATGCTCGAAATTAACCCACTTATCGTAACGGATAAGGGAGATTTAAAAGTACTTGATGCTAAAATTTCATTTGATGGCAACGCACTATATCGTCATGCCGAAATAACTGAGTTACGCGATGAAACTGAAGAAGATCCCAAAGAACTTGCAGCCTCTAAATACGATTTAAACTACATTGCATTAGATGGTGAAATCGGATGCATGGTAAACGGTGCCGGGCTCGCCATGGCCACTATGGACATTATCAAGCTTTACGGCGCCGAACCGGCAAACTTTCTTGATGTCGGTGGCGGTGCCACTACGGAGAAAGTGACAGAAGCATTCAAGATTATTACGTCTGACCCTCAAGTCAAAGGTATTTTAGTCAATATCTTTGGCGGTATCATGCGCTGCGATGTGATAGCGGAAGGAGTCGTAGCCGCCGTAAAAGAAATGGGTCTAAAAGTACCACTTGTTGTTCGCTTGGAAGGCACTAACGTACAGCAAGGTAAAAATATTATAAATAATTCTGGCCTTGATGTGATTGCCGCTGATGATCTCAAAGACGGAGCGCAAAAAATAGTACAAGCAGTCAAAGGGTGACTGCCATTGCTAACTATAATCTTTCAGAACATCGGTAATACCCAAGGAGAGGCTGGAAATGGCTGTATTAATTGACGAAAATACCAGAGTGATCTGCCAAGGTCTAACCGGATCTCAAGGGACATTCCACACAGAACAGGCAATTGCCTACGGCACCAAAGTGGTTGGCGGAGTTACACCCGGAAAAGGAGGTATGAGCCACCTCAATTTACCAGTTTTCAATTCAGTTTATGAAGCAATGAAGATGACCAAAGCGAATGCGTCAGTAATCTATGTCCCTCCACCATTTGCAGCAGACTCGATTATGGAAGCTATAGACGCTGAGGTGCCTCTAATCATATGTATTACTGAAGGCATTCCAGTGCTTGACATGGTGAAAGTGGTCCGGGCACTTGAGGGCTCAAAATCGCGTCTAATAGGCCCAAACTGTCCCGGTGTGATTACACCAGACAAATGCAAAATTGGCATCATGCCCGGTCATATTCATAAGCGTGGATCATGTGGTGTTGTATCTCGCTCTGGCACGCTGACATACGAAGCAGTGAAACAAACCAGTGATCTTGGAATTGGCCAGTCTACGGCTGTAGGCATTGGGGGTGACCCGATCAAAGGAACTGAACACATTGATATTCTTGAAATGTTTTTAGCAGATCCCAAAACAACATCAATAATTATGATTGGTGAAATCGGTGGTTCAGCTGAAGAAGATGCCACTCAGTTCCTTGTTGATGAGAAAAAACTGGGGCGTTGGAAACCAACTGCTGGCTTTATAGCAGGCCGTACAGCTCCTCCCGGCCGGCGCATGGGTCACGCAGGCGCTATTGTGGCAGGTGGTACAGGTGGTGCAGAGGGTAAAATTGAGGCTATGCGAGCTGCGGGTATAACTGTGGCTGACAGCCCTGCAACACTAGGCGAAGCCGTAATGAAAGCTATCAAGAATTAATGCTACGAAGATGTCCACGACCAAACCGACAATAATACAACAGCGGGAAATAATGCACATACATTTGGGTAGAATCTCAAATTTTAAAACATAGCGATTAATCTGGAGACCCATAATGGACTTCAAGACAGCCGTTAAAACTAGTTTGAAAAAATACATGACCTTCTCAGAGCGTGCCAGTATGCCAAGCCCTACAATTATGGACCTAATTTCGGAAGAGGTGTCTAAATGACGAAGAATTCTCCCAACGATCAATTCCGCGCGTCCAGCTTCATGCAATGCCATAATGCAGAATACTTAGAGCAAATGTACGCTCGATATGCCAACGATCCCCAGGCTGTAGACGAAGCATGGCAGGGGTTTTTTGAAGCTATGGGGGACGAAGAAGCCTCCGTCAAACACGAAGCCTCCGGTCCAAGTTGGTCCCGCACCGATTGGCCCCCAATTCCAGAGGATGATTTGACACTGGCTTTAACTGGAGAATGGTCAAACGACGGTGAAATTAAAGGTGCCCACGACAAAATTTTAGCAAAAGCTGAAGACAACGGGGTAACAGTCAGTGCTGATCAAATCAAACGAGCTGTATTGGACAGCATTCGCGCTTTGATGATCATTCGTGCATTCCGTATTCGTGGACATTTAGTAGCCAACCTTGACCCACTCGGCATGCGTAACCCAATACCGCATCCGGAGTTGGATCCAAAATCTTATGGATTCACCGAAACAGACATGGATCGCCCAATTTTTATAGATAAAGTTCTTGGTCTTGAAGTTGCCACAATGCGAGAAATACTTGATATTGTGAAGCGAACCTATTGCGGAACATTCGCCTTGCAATACATGCATATTTCAAACCCCGAGGAAGCTGGCTGGCTCAAAGAACGGATAGAAGGTTTGGGCAAGGAAATTCAGTTCACTCGCGAAGGCCGCAAAGCAATCTTAAACAAAATGGTTGAAGCGGAAGGGTTCGAAAAATTCCTTCATGTAAAATACATGGGAACGAAACGGTTTGGCCTTGATGGAGGTGAAAGTTTAATCCCCGCGATGGAGCAAATCATCAAACGTGGTGGTGCTTTAGGCTTGGAGGAAATTGTTATAGGTATGCCTCACAGGGGAAGGCTAAGCGTTTTAGCTAACGTTATGGCAAAACCATACAGGGCTATCTTCAACGAATTCCAAGGCGGCAGTTTCAAACCGGAAGATGTAGACGGTTCAGGCGATGTTAAATATCATCTTGGCGCATCGTCTGATCGCGAATTTGGCGGCAACTCTGTACACCTAAGCTTAACAGCTAACCCAAGCCACCTTGAGGCAGTAAATCCCGTCATCATAGGGAAAGTTCGCGCCAAACAAGATCAGTTACAAGATGCTAAACGTACTAAAGTTATGCCGATTTTACTTCACGGTGATGCAGCTTTTGCAGGGCAAGGCGTTGTTGCAGAATGTTTTGCTCTTTCTGGGCTCCGTGGTCACAAAACCGGTGGAACCATGCATATCGTCGTCAACAACCAGATAGGATTTACCACAGCCCCGCACTTTTCACGCTCATCACCTTACCCCACCGATAACGCGCTGGTGGTCGAAGCGCCTATATTTCATGTCAATGGAGACGACCCTGAGGCTGTAGTGCATGCGGCTAAAGTTGCCACTGAATTCCGTCAGATGTTTCACAAGGACGTTGTTATTGACATAATCTGTTATCGTAGATTTGGACACAATGAGGGCGACGAACCCATGTTCACCAATCCGATTATGTACAAAAAAATTAAAAAACAAAAAACAACTTTGACCCTCTATACGGATAGATTAGTCAAAGATGGCTTAATTCCCGAAGGGGAAATTGAGGATATGAAAGCAGCATTTCAGGCGCGCATGAATGAAGAGTTTGAGGCAGGCAAACTTTACAAGCCGAACAAGGCCGATTGGCTTGATGGCAAATGGTCTCACCTCGACAAAAACAAAAATGACTATCAACGTGGAAAGACCGCTATTTCATCCAAGACTTTTTTTGATATTGGAAAGGCCCTTTCTACAGTACCGAGCGGGTTTCCATTACACAAAACAGTAAGCCGTTTACTAGAGACAAAAAAAACAATGTTTTCCAATGGTGTGGGTTTCGATTGGGCAACAGGTGAAGCCCTCGCCTTTGGATCATTATTAACAGAAGGATATCCAGTCCGCTTATCTGGGCAAGACAGTACGAGAGGTACATTTAGTCAGCGCCATTCTGGCTTAGTTAACCAAGAAACTGAGGAACGCTATCACCCTTTAAACAACGTTCGTGCCGGTCAAGCCAATTATGAATCCATAGATTCTATGTTATCTGAATATGCAGTACTGGGCTTTGAATATGGGTATTCACTGGCTGAACCAAATGCTTTGACACTTTGGGAGGCACAATTCGGTGACTTTGCAAATGGCGCTCAAATAATGTTCGATCAATTTATCTCATCTGGTGAGTCAAAATGGTTAAGGATGTCTGGCCTAGTCGTTTTGCTACCTCATGGTTTTGAGGGACAAGGGCCCGAGCATTCCTCTGCTCGTCTTGAGCGTTTCTTACAGATGTGTGGTCAAGACAACTGGATTGTAGCCAACTGCACTACTCCTGCCAACTATTTCCACATTTTAAGACGCCAAATTCACCGCGATTTTCGTAAGCCACTTATTCTAATGACACCCAAGTCTTTATTGCGTCACAAGCTTGCCGTTAGCAAGGCTGAGGAATTCACTACTGGCAGCAGTTTTCATCGCGTGTTGTGGGATGACGCGCAGCTTGGAAGTTCTAAAACAAAATTGGTTGCAGATAAAAATATTAAAAGGGTCGTTATGTGTTCAGGCAAGGTTTATTATGACCTTCTCGAAGAGCGTGACAAGCGCGGACTACGCGATATTTATTTGCTTCGATTTGAACAATTTTATCCCTTTCCAGCACAATCAGCAGTGAAAGAGTTAGGGAGATTCAAAGGTGCAGAAATGATTTGGTGTCAGGAAGAACCCAAGAATCAAGGTGGTTGGACGTTTATAGAACCTAATATTGAATGGGTTCTAGAACGGGTCAAGGCTGACAATAATCGGCCGCGCTATGTAGGTCGGGCAACCTCTGCCTCACCCGCGACAGGTTTGGCCAGTATTCACAAAGCTCAGCAAACCGCTCTTGTCGACGAAGCGCTGACTATCAAAGGATAAGCAAATGACCACTGAAGTTCGTGTGCCCACATTAGGCGAAAGCGTCACTACAGCCACTGTCGCAACATGGTTCAAAAAACCTGGCGAAATGGTCGCTGTCGATGAAATGCTCTGTGAACTAGAAACTGATAAAGTGACTGTCGAGGTGCCATCACCGATTGAGGGTACTCTAAGCGACATTATTGCTCTTGAAGGAGATTCCGTCGGTATTGACGCCTTATTGGCGACTATAACAGAGATTAAAAGTACCAAAGCGACCGAAGCTGAACAATTACCTGCTAAAGCTAATGACGTAGGTATAAAAAATAATATGGAAGGTGTAACTTTCGTATCTGTACCAACTTTGGGTGAGTCTGTAACTGAAGCAACAGTTAGTACTTGGTTCAAATCCATAGGCGACGTTATCGCACGAGATGAAATGCTGTGCGAACTGGAAACTGACAAAGTAAGTGTTGAAGTATCGGCACCTACAAGCGGCATTCTAAGCGAAATTTTAAAGCCAGAAGGCACCACTGTAGATGCAAATGCTAAACTGGCAGTTATCAACAGGTCAGGTGGAATTGATACACTAGCCACAACTCCAGTACCCGTCTCTAATCACAAAGAAAAAGATATTGAAGACGCACCTGCAGCTAAAAAAGCAATGCTGGAGGCAGGTATCAGCCGCAACCAAATAACTGGTACCGGTCGTGATGGAAGAGCCATGAAAGATGATGTGGCTCGCGCTATCGCTGCAACTACTGACACATCAACAAGCGAAAAATTGACAATGCCACGCGCACCAGTTGAAGCAGAAGATGTTGGTCGTGAGGAACGTATAAAGATGACCCGTCTTCGCCAAACTATCGCCAAAAGGCTTAAAGACAGTCAAAATACTGCTGCCATACTTACCACTTATAATGAAGTAGACATGACAGAAGTAATGGCACTGCGTAGTGAATACAAAGATCTATTTCTTAAAAAACACGGGGTCAAACTAGGGTTTATGTCTTTTTTCACAAAAGCCTGTGTGCACGCCCTCTACGAGGTACCGGAGGTCAACGCAGAGATTGATGGCAATGATGTAGTTTACAAAAATTTTGTCCACATGGGTATTGCCGCAGGCACACCTCAGGGCTTGGTTGTGCCAGTAATCCGCGACGTAGGCACACTAAGTTTTGCTGAAATTGAAAAAGCTATTGTAGAGAAAGGCGCGCGTGCGCGTGATGGAAAACTTAGTATGTCCGAAATGCAAGGTGGCACCTTCACTATTTCTAATGGTGGCGTATATGGCTCGCTGATGTCCTCCCCAATTTTAAATCCTCCACAGTCAGGCATCCTCGGTATGCACAAAATACAGGACCGCCCAGTGGCTTTAAGCGGTCAGGTTGTTATCCGTCCAATGATGTATCTTGCCCTAAGTTACGACCACCGAATTGTAGATGGAAAAGGCGCAGTCACCTTTCTGGTTCGAGTAAAAGAGGCACTAGAAGATCCGCGCAGGTTACTTATGGATCTATAAATATCTGAGTCTAGTTACGAAAATTTTTCTTTGAAATAATATTGCTGAAACGACTAATCCAATAAAGATTAACTAAGCTCTCCATCAGAGATAAAGGAAATACTAATGGCGTCATACGATGTAATCATAATTGGTTCGGGACCAGGCGGCTATGTCTGCGCAATTCGATGTGCTCAACGAGGCCTTAAGACAGCCATTGTCGAGGGGCGCAAAACACTCGGAGGCACATGTCTTAACGTAGGTTGCATTCCATCCAAAGCTCTCCTTCACGCATCTCACATGCTGCATGAGGCTGAACATAATTTTGCTACAATGGGCTTAAAGGGAAAAAGTCCAACAGTAGATTGGAACCAAATGCAGCACTACAAGAATGATACCATTAGTCAAAATACCAAGGGTGTCGAATTTTTAATGAAAAAAAATAAGATCGACTGGCTTAAGGGATGGGGGAGTATACCAACTGCTGGTAAAGTCAAAGTGGGAAACGAAACCCATAATGCGAAGTCAATAGTCATTGCTTCAGGATCCGAACCATCCAGCCTACCAAATATCGATATTGATGACAAAGTGACTGTCAGCTCTTCAGGAGCACTCAAATTGGGTAAAATACCAAAAAAATTAATAGTAATTGGCGCTGGCGTAATTGGACTGGAGCTAGGGTCTGTGTACCAGCGTTTGGGTTCTGATGTACAGGTAATCGAATTCCTCGATACCATTACGCCTAGCATGGACCCTGAAGTACAACGTAACTTTCAGAGAATTCTTAAAAAACAAGGCATCCAATTTACAATGGGTGCGGCAGTCCAAAAGGTTGATACGTCTAAAACAAAAGCAAAAGTCACCTACAAGTTACGCAAAAACAATAGTGAACATGTCGTTGAAGCCGATGTAGTACTGGTTGCGACAGGCCGCAAACCATATACGGAAGGCCTTGGTCTCAATGCTCTCGGGATCGAAATGACTCAGCGCGGTCAAATTGAAGTCGACGCACAATGGCAAACTAATATTCCCGGCATTTACGCAATAGGCGACGTTATAGAGGGACCTATGCTAGCCCACAAAGCGGAAGATGAAGGCATGGCTGCCGCTGATCAGATTGCGGGTCATTATGGCCACGTCAATTATAGTGTAATTCCAGGTGTAATTTATACGCATCCTGAAGTAGCAAACGTTGGCGAAACCGAAGCGACATTAAAAACACAGAACCGTAAATATAAAACGGGTAAATTCAACTTTATGGGCAACGGACGGGCCAAAGCTAATTTTTCTGGTGAAGGTTTTGTAAAAATTCTAGCTGATGCAGAAACAGATCGCATTCTTGGAGCTCATATCATTGGTCCTTCAGCGGGAGACCTAATCCATGAAATCTGTGTTGCAATGGAATTTGGAGCCTCTGCTGAGGATCTAGCACTGACGTGCCACGCACATCCCACTTATTCGGAAGCTGTTCGTGAAGCAGCCCTCGCTTGTGGCGTGGGTCCTATCCATAGCTAGTCTAGTTACGGTTAAATACAAAGACCATACGGAGAAAAACGGTGGTTCTTTCATTTAAGCGCTAGAACAAGCAGTAGTCAAAGTGAGATAGCTTTTTGATATACAGCCGTCGCAATGTCGATTACAGTTAAATCGATTTTCACAAATCACCACATTGATTCATCGTTCAATTGCGGCCATTTTTGTTCAATACTGGAACATTCTTTTCTATTTAGCAAAACTTCTGCAATTATTTCACTAGGTGACGGTAGTCCCTCAGTATCATTTCTTTGCCAAAGTGCTGCTCGAATTACAGCCTTGGCGCATTGTGTATAGACCTCGGTAATATTGATAACTATAATTGTGCTTGGCTTTTTATTTCCGCGAGCAAACTTTCTACGCAGTTGATCATCAGAAGTTAATGCCGCAATTCCATTCACACGGACGATTGTACTTGATCCGGAGACCATAAACATCAAAGATACCCGATCATCCATCACAATATTTCGTAGTGAATCTAACCTTTGATTACCATGCCAATCAGGCATAGCTAATGTCTTTGAGTTGAGCGCAAAAACAACTGAGCCATCATCACCCCGTGGACTGCCATCGGTTCCATTAGGACCAACTGTCGACAGGACACAAAACCGCGAAGTTTCTATCCATTTGGCGTAAAGTGGCGTTAGATAATTTGAGACCTTACTAATCGCAGCTCCACGCGGCGTTCCATATAGAGCTTCAAGCTCTGCTGTACTTTTAATGAATTTCATCAGGATCAAACCCCTCCTCCCGCATTAAGGCATTCGAACGCGCCTCAACAATTTTTTCAAGTTTAGACAGAAAAATTGTACGTTCAAAACCAGGCATTATGGCTGGCATAAATTCAACAATAGCAGTTCCGGGTTTGCGCAGAATACTCCGACGTGGCCATAGCACACCAACATTAATTGCCACCGGCACACAAGGCTGCCCAAACTGCTCATACAGCACAGCAGTACCCACCTTATACGGCTTTTTCTCCCCAGGGTTCACGCGCGTTCCTTGTGAATATATGATTAATTGCCCAGCGTTTGTTTGCCCTGCATAAACATCATCTACCATCTGTCGAATTGCAGTACCTCGTTTACCTCGGTCAACAGCAACACAATCCAAGCGTTTTGCATAAAACCCAATTATTGGCATCCAAAGAATTTCACGTTTCATTATAAACTTCGCCGATGGCAATGCCGCAAAAATCATCAAGATATCTAAAAAAGACTGGTGTTTAGCCGCAACCAAAACTTCACCAGTTGGCACCTCACCTCGAATCTCTGCGCGAATTCCAACCATCCACCCCATGGTCCAGAATACCCAGCGGCTATATGCCTTGCAGCAAGAACGCGCTCCTTTCCGGCTTATGACTGCATATGGTAAATAAAACAAACCAATCACAAACATCATAAAATACATTTGCACTATAAATAATAAGGAGCGCAGATATTGCATTAAGAGATTTTCCTTAACACCTGATTAGCGGCATTGACTGTAGCCACAAACGCTACCACCCCAAAAACAAATGGAAGTAGTAACGAAATGATCCACCCTTCGCCTTGCAACTCAATACCACTCAGAAATCCATGGGATTTATCCACTGAGGGCATTGCCCAAATTGTGAGTAACCCCAGAAGTATTCCCAAGGTAGACCCTACAAATGTCTTAATAGTTAAACGACGCACAAAAGCCTGTTTTATATAACTGTCTGTTGCACCCAACAAACGCAGCACGTTAACGACTTGTGCATTCGCAGCTAATGACACGTTGGTTCCTAAAGTTACCATCGCAGCAACCACAGCAAAGATTAAAACCAATACGCCCCATCCAAGCAATTGCATACGGAACACTGCATCCAACAGCGGCAAGCGCAACCTATCGTGGTTATCCAAAATTGCTCCAGGCACCTCAGCCAATAATCGCAAACGCAGACCGGTTGCATCAAAACCAACTTTTTCGGATATTATCTCTACCAACTGAGGCAAAGGCAACAAATCCAGTCGCAAATCATGACCTAACCACGGCGCAAGCAGTGCTTGTTGCTCAACACCAGTCAAAGCTCTAGCTTCTGCAACGCCACTTGTTGTCTGTAAAACCTTAAGTGTAGCCTCAGTTTTTCCCGCAAGCTGATCAGGTGGAGCAATAATACGGATCGTTGCCGTACGGGCTAACTCATTGTTCCATTTAGTCGCAAGTCGGCCACTAGCCAGCGACAAGGCCAGGCCGAAGACAGCTAGAAATGCCATCGCTCCGGAAATAAACAAAGTTAATTGGTTCGTGAAGCCAGAAGGTGGCACAACGCTATCAGCCCGAATATCACCAAATATTAAGTTTCGCAGTAAACTCAGAACAGGGGTCACAGATTTGCCCCCGCCAAATGTACACCTCGTTTTGAAATGCGCAGAACCCTCGCTTGAACTTGGGCTTTTGCAGCTCGGATCAGAGACAAGTCATGCGTTGCAATCAAAACCGTTTTTCCCATCTGATTCAATTCAGTCAACAAATATAAGAGCCTTTTAGACATTTCCCAATCCACATTACCCGTCGGCTCATCCGCAAGAACAATATCTGGCGACATAATTACAGCACGTGCCAGAGCAGCTCTTTGACGTTCACCACCTGAAAGTTCTTCTGGTAAACCCCTTGCCCGATCCGTTAGACCCACCCAATTCATCAGATCATCCAAGTCAGGTGCCGCTAAATCAGAATTGCGATCTGAAATAGTCAAAGGCAAAACTATATTATCAGAAACTGGTAAGTGGTCTAAAAATTGCACATCCTGCTGCACAATGCCAATCTTCCGTCGCATCATGGCGACCTGATCGCGTTCTAGACTACACACCTTCGCACCAAATACTCGGACATGACCCGCAGTCGGCAGTAAACCGCCGTAACAAAGTTTCAGAAAGGTTGTCTTTCCAGCACCCGATGGGCCGGTTAAAAAATAAAATGATCCCTGTTCAAGATTAACCGAAACATCGGAGAAAATTTCCCCACCACCATAACTATAAGCCACTGCATCCAGCTCGATCACTTCTTTATCCACCTAATTAGACTAGCTAAATCTGTTGTGTCTCAGCATCATAACAGTTTGAACCTACCTGCCACAAACCTCTTCCTATACTTATGCCTTTTCTGTAGGCAAGCTTCAACATATGGTAATTGTGACAATATGACGGGGAGCAACATGCGGTTGATTTGTCCTAATTGCGATGCACAATATGAGATTGCAGATAATGCAATCCCTTCCGATGGTCGAGAAGTACAGTGCTCAAACTGCGGCCACACTTGGTTTCAAGAGCACCCCTATCATTCATCAGAAAACGCAACAACAGATGACAATCGTATTGATTCTTTGCAGAATGACGGCATTTTATTTGATGATGAAGAACTTACTTTGAGGCAACAGCCTGCACGCCGTGAACTTCATCCTTCAGTATCAAATATCTTACGTGAGGAAGCAGAGTTAGAAAAAAAAGCACGTGTCAAAATACCTGAGGATCAATCTGCACCAGATCCAAAAAGCGAAAAGATAGAAGGAAAAAACATAATCGATGATGGCATAATGCCAAACACAGAGCAGTTGCCAAAATCGTCAAAAAAGCCAGATGTCAACTCACACAGTGATCAAAAAAACAGAAGCACTGGCGAACAAAACTCAGGAAACAAAAACACACAAAAGGCAAATTCTAGCTTTGCATATGGCTTTAATCTTATGATTTCATTAGCTCTGATTTTAGCCATCATTTATTTCTTTGCGCCTCAAATCGCTCAACAAGTACCTCAAACTGATCCTTATCTAAGTAATTTTGTTACACATGTGGATTCAATGCGATCATGGATACATACACAAGCCATTGGTTTATTGGACTGGTTAGATACAATGAAAGCAACACAGAACGAGTAAATAAATTATCGGTGCAACAAGGTTAAGTTAAGAAACCGATATTAAAATCGCTTAAGTAACCTTTTTAGATAATTAAGCTCCACGTTTGGCCGTTCACCTTCACCAGATCGACGCCGGATTTCATCAAGTAAATCACGCGCCCTCCGGTAGACGTCTTCACCTTGTAATAGGGGGTCATCTGTTCCTGCCTTCCCATTTAATCCTGGTTCACGACCCAATGGATCTTGAGCTTCGGCACGGCGGTTATTGTCAGATGAACCTTGACCCTGCTGGCCACTTTGCTGTTCTTGTTCAAATTCTTTACTCAAAGCGCGCATGCCGTCACGTAAAGCTTCCAATGCCTGAGACTGTTTGTCGATTGCGTCTGCAAAATCACGTTGGCGCAATGCTTCTTCAGCATTTTTCATAGCGCGCCCAGCGCGATCCAGAGCATCACGAGCACTATCATCTCCCGGCTTATTAGAATCAGGAATATTTTCCTCTTGTCTGCGCAATTCATTCCTTAATTGTTGTTGACGATCCGCTAAGGATTCCTCACCGCTAATTTCTCCTTGCCTATCATCTTTTTGTTGATCTCCATTCTCAGCACCTTGATCCGGATCACCGGTTCCATTTTTATTACCTGACTTTCTATCGGCCTGAGCATCAGGAGCAAATTGCTCCTGTAAGTCGCGAAATACTTGATCGCTCAGTCCTTGCTGGTCACGCAAAGTTTCCCCCAAATCTTCTATAGCTTGTTCACCCGAGCTTTTTCCACCTTGCCCATTCTGGTTTTGCGTCACACGCATATTTTCAAGCATTTCCTGCAATTCCGTCAGTGCTTGCTCAGCTTCAGCCATGCGCCCCTGCTCCATAAGACTCTGAATACGATCCATCATACGTTGTAAGTCATCTTGGCTCATCTGCATCGCATTCGGATCTTGACTTGGGGAGTACCCTTTATTTTTCTCAGCTTCTAATTCAGCTTGTCTTGATAGTTGTTGCATATAGTCTTTTGTTGCTCGACGGAGCTCTGTCATCAACTTCTCAATCTCAGATTCACTCGCCCCATCCCGCATTGCTTGGTTCAAACGCTCCTTGACCTGTCGCAAGCGTTCCAGCGCGTCTGATAAATCACCATCTTCAATTGAAAGTGCTAAATCCCACATATTTTTGGCTAAACCAACTTGTTGCTCTTCAGTCAAACCGTAGCTAGAAAGTATTTCCATTCGTTTAATCACACGGCGCAAACGTAGCTGATCAATCTCTCTCCGGAAGACATTTTCGGGTAAGTGTGATACGGCACGCAATATTTGACTTATTCGTTTGGTATTTTTGCGTGCCCACAATAAGTCTCGACGTTGTTCAATTATCGCAGCTGCCAACGGATCAAAAAAACGACGCCCTGGCAGAGTTACAGTACTCATGTGAGCCTTCGCCTGCTGCTCTGCCGCATCAAGTGCCGTTAAAGTAATTGTTACAGGTAAGTTTGCCCAAGGATGTTCCGAAAAGTTTTCAACCAAACTTTCTTCAAAATTCCGTCGATCTCCAGTAATTGGCAACGGTAATGATACTGTAATTGGCGCCCGTGGATCAGGTTCAGCTCGTAAACCATGCTGGCGATCAACGGCACCGATATCAAGAGCAATGCGAGCTTCGCCAGCTTCAACACCAAAGTCATCATTGGCACCAAAATTTAAATTCATTTCACCTAATGCGTCCACCTCAAGATCATCCATTATCTCAATGCTTGGTGCTTCATCTGGCAAGATGTTTACTGCCCATGTGCGGCCACCAAGGCCACTTACGCTAACTGTTCCCGAATGCATAACAATAAAATCTTGTTCGAGAGCAGAAGCTGGCGGCAGTTCTCCCATGCGACCCGAGACCGTTTCAGCTACAGTCAAATCTCCCACGTCACCATAAAGGCGCAAAGTCAACAAAGTACCCACAGGCAAGTTGAGTTCACCTTCAACGACGTCATTAAGATAAATAGTAGGACGTCCAGTATATTTCGGACTTTCCGCCCAACCTTCCCACACAGGTCCAGAACCATTTCCATAACCAGTCTCTGGAGCTAGACCTGACAAGGAATCAAAGCGCCAAATTGAACCAAAAATAAGCGCTACAAAAAAAATTAAAAGCGCCATATATCGTACTGCATAAGGGTCACGCCATGCGATCCGGAGGTTTGCAGGTACTGCTGCAGCTTTCTCTGCACTATCAGCCATACGAGACTGATGCACTAGCCATACAGCAGTTGAGGCTTCATCGCCGTCACCAATAACTTGTGTATCTGTTAAAGCTTGGAGAGGCCTTCCAGGGAGAGTTGCATCCAATCGCGCTAAAGCTGCTGCGTGCGTTGGAAAGCGAAATTTCAATACTGCATAAATAAGCGCGACGGCACCTGCTAAAACCGCAGTAACTGCTGCTGCCCATACCAATTCAACCAACAAACTGTCTTGCAGACCCAACATCAACACAGCAGATACCAAAAGGCAGATCGTGATTAATGGCCAAGTCACTTGCCACAAATTTTCTACGAACATACCTGCACGCGTTAGTCTCAGGGGCCAACGCACTGCAGCAAGACCACGACGAACATCATGCCAAGAAAAGTGGGCCATCAACAGTGCTTTCCTCCGAGGTGGCAAAGCGCAAGATCGCGCTTATAGCCATGTGGGGATGGTATCGCGATTTATCATTTCGTCAAACGTTGGGCGTGCGCGAATAACCGCGTATTGATCGCCGTTGACTAAAACCTCAGGAATCAGGGGTCTTGTATTGTATTCACTACTCATTACCGCACCATACGCACCAGCAGACCTAAACGCGATGAGGTCACCAGCATTAACAAGTGGCATCATCCGCTCCTTTGCGAACGTATCGCCTGTCTCACAGACAGGGCCAACCACATCGAATAAAGCTTGTTCGGCACCTGCCACTGGCTCAATAACTGGGATTATCTCATGGTAAGCTTCATACATAGCGGGTCGAATAAGATCGTTCATCGCACCATCTAAAATTATAAAATCACGATCCTCACCAGATTTGACGTAGATAATTTCACTCACCATAAGCCCTGCGTTTCCAGCAATAAGGCGCCCTGGTTCAATTTCAATTTCACAGCCCAAATGGCCAACAGTACGTTCAATAAGTTTGCCGTAGTCTGCAGGCAGAGGTGGTGCTTCGTTTGATTGCACATACGGAATGCCTAGACCGCCACCCAAATCTAGACGGCGGATATCGTGGCCATCAAAACGTAATTGCTCAGCCAGTTCTGCTACTTTCTGATATGCCAACTCAAACGGAGCTAAATCCGTTAGCTGCGAGCCAATATGGACATCAATACCAATTACATCGAGATGCGGCATTGCACCTGCCGTCTCATATACTTTGCGCGCACGCGAAATTGGAATACCAAATTTATTCTCTGACATTCCCGTTGCAATTTTTGCATGAGTTTTCGCATCAACATCCGGATTCACTCGCACAGTTATTGGCGCGATCACCCCCATCTCTCCTGCAACTCGATTTAAGACTACCATCTCCGGTTCCGACTCAACGTTAAATTGCCGAATTCCACCTTTCAGTGCTGTTGTAATTTCATCTACCGTTTTGCCAACACCAGAAAAAACAATGCGATCAGTAGAAACGCCTGCGGCTTTTGCACGGGCATATTCACCACCTGATACAACATCCATTCCAGCACCGGCCTGAGCCAAAGTCTTGATGATCGCTTGGTTACTAGCTGCTTTCATTGCATAACAAATAAGGTGATCCATATCGGCGAGTGCATCATCAAACAATTTAAAATGCCGCAATAAAGTAGCCGTTGAGTACACGTAAAACGGCGTACCAACCGCCGCTGCTATATCAGCGACAGCAACGTCTTCCGCATATAACGAGCCATTTCGGTAAAGAAAATAATCCATATTAAGTTTTGTTTACAGGTGCCTAGCAGCCAATTCAATTGGCAAAAATATTCTAGTTAAGAAAGGACCATTGATAATCTTCTCTGAATTCAAATTTCTGGGCGCGCCCGATAGAAAAGATATAAAGGCAAACCGCAGCTAACACCGATACAAAAAGTTGCTGGAACAGCGATTAAAGCCAACCAATTGCGCCGTACCAGCACCTCAGAAATGATCCAAATAGTCAAAGTAATAGCTGCAATAGTTAGGTCCCAAACAAGACCACTGGTCGCAGAGTTTACGTGCCATGCATCTAGTATGACCCTAACATCAAAGCCATTAGCATTGAACCACGTAACGAAGTAATACATCGGGTGCACGGCACCCCAAATAGCTATAGCCAAATACAGTTTGCGCAACCTTGACATCTATTCAGAGCACTCCAATGCCAACACTTATTGAACCTTGAGAAACACCAATAGTTCCGTCTTTGTCAACGTCACTTTGATCGTCCGGCATTTTAGAGCTAGACAATGGCGGCAAAGGCCTTCCGTCTACGCCACAGCCCGCTAGACTAATCAAAACTAAAAAGGCAACCACCCTGATCATGAAAGCACTTTTCTCCAGCGGGCAACTTGAGCTCGAACTTGGCTTGGTGCTGTACCACCATATGATGTACGCGAGGCTGCCGAATTTTTTACACCCAATACTTCAAAAACCTTATTAGTAATATCTCCATGCACTGATTTCATCTGATCCAATGTCAGGTCAGATAAGTCACATTCGAATGACTCTGCCATTGCAACAAGCGACCCTGTGACGTGGTGCGCTTCTCGAAACGGCAAGTTGAGAATTCTGACCAACCAATCAGCAAGATCTGTCGCAGTGCTAAAACCTGACGCGGCTGCTGCAGATAAACTGTCACGGTTGGCAGTCATATCACGTATCATTCCGTCCATTGCGGCCAAAGCCAACATCCAGTTGTCCGCAGCATCAAAAACCTGCTCTTTATCTTCCTGCATATCTTTGGAATATGCTAATGGAAGCCCCTTCATTACAATCATTAGACTGACATTAGCACCAAAAATACGTCCAACCTTAGCTCTGATAAGTTCTGCGGCGTCAGGATTTTTCTTTTGTGGCATTATTGAAGATCCAGTTGAGAAACGGTCTGACAGCGTTACAAACCGAAACTGTGCTGATGACCAAATCACCAATTCTTCAGCAAACCGGCTTAAGTGCATGGCACAAATACTGGCTGTGCTTAAAAAATCGAGCGCAAAATCTCTGTCGCTTACAGCATCTAACGAATTAGCCGCTGGACGATCAAAGCCTAAAGCCTCTGCAGTCATATGACGATCAATTGGGAACGACGTTCCAGCAAGCGCCGCTGCACCCAAGGGACTTTCATTCATTCGTGCGCGCGCATCCCTTACCCGAGAAAGGTCTCTACCAAACATCTCTACATACGCCATCATATGATGACCCCAGGTGATAGGCTGAGCTGTCTGCAAATGCGTAAAGCCTGGCATAACCCAATCCGCACCAGCTTCGGCCTGATCTAAAAACGCGTCAATCAATGAAATTAGGGCTTCTTCCGCATGATCTAATTGAGAACGGACCCAAAGCTTAAAATCAGTTGCAACCTGATCATTTCGGGATCGACCCGTATGTAACCTACCAGCAGGCTCACCAATCAAATCCTTCAGGCGTGACTCAACGTTCATATGAATATCTTCAAGCACCGTTGAAAACGGAAACGTTCCAGAATCAATCTCTGACAAAATCGTGAGAAGACCTTCACGGATGATCTCCATATCCTTATTACAAATTATACCTGTGGCGCCTAACATTGCCGCATGAGCTCGCGAACCTTTAATATCTTGGGATGCTAAGCGCTGGTCGAAACCGATTGAAGCATTAATTGCTTCCATAACGGAGTCAGGGCCGGCAGCAAAACGGCCTCCCCACATTGTATTTGCTAATTTATCGGTCATCGTATGGCCCCACTGAGGAAGAGACATGAAAAAAATATTTACTATGGCCGTCTACCTTGCCCTTGCCTTGGGTGCAATTCCCAGCCACTCGGAAACAACTTCATTAGAAGAGTTGCGGACTGGAGACATGAAGAAGCTTGTTTTCCACAGCAAACCCAAAAACATTGCCAATGCAGCCTACCAACTGGCTGATAATGCAGGCACAGAAACACTTGAAAAATATAAAGGGAAATATATCCTCTTAAATTTTTGGGCGACTTGGTGTGCTCCATGTAGAAAGGAAATGCCTATGTTGTCCGACTTACAGTCAGAGTTAGGTGGCAGTGATTTTGAAGTTGTAACTATTGCAACAGGGCGCAATTCACCCGAAGGAATAAAAAAATTCTTCAGCAGAGCCAACATCACTAACCTGCCCCATCATCAAGACTTAAAGCAAAAGTTAGCGAGTGAAATGGGCGTGTTTGGATTACCAATCACAGTTATAATAGATCCTGAGGGTCAAGAAATTGCTCGACTTCGTGGTGATGCTGATTGGTCCAGCGAAAGTGCCAAAGCAATCATAGAATCATTAATTAAAAGGACCAAACCGTAACTCTACGGCTACCAAAAAGTGAAACACGGTGTATGCAATTACTCCAATTGATAATATGAAAACCGCATAGGCCTATTTCACTTTACCCCATAAAAATTGTTGCACCCAGAAGGTACGATTTCTTAAAGGAATAAGTGGTACCACCTCCTGGTCTCGAACCAGGGACCTCTTGATCCACAATCAAGCGCTCTAACCTACTGAGCTAAGGCGGCACAAAACAGAAAATACCCATGAAGGCAAACAATTGCAAGACCGTCAAGAGTTATAAAAACTGCAAAAATCACTTTGAATTTACGGCACTGTATATGGGCCAAAAAACGAATAAATAAATCTAGCCTAATTAAAACTTACACTAAAACATATCAGACAAGAGACCTAGGCCAATGCGTGTTTATGCATATATATAGATTAAGGACAAACGGCCAAATAACAAACAGTTTCCACCCATTTTTAATTTTGGTCCATGTAAACAATATATACACAATATTTTCAGCGAGTGATTTAAATTCTCAATGCAAATTATATTTTAAACATCTACCACATTATAAATAAATTTATAGACACTGCTATACTATATAAAGTGATTTTATGAATCGGTTAGATTTATAATTTTAGAAATCAGAAATTACTAACCTAAAGCGCACTACAACATTATAAACAAGTATTTGTTTGCGACTGCAAACAGCTTGCCAATCAAAGTGGTAACAGCTAGCACAACGGCTTCTTATCCGTCGGAGGCCAACATGAGCATCAACAGCGAACGCAATATTGAAGCCAACCTACAAATTGGCCCAACTGACCAAGGCATGGTTCGTATTTTTATTGAGGCAAAAGGCGTTGAAATTCCAATGGACTTTGACCCTGAAGAAGCTGAAGAAATTGCCGAGGAAATACGCGCGGCAGCCATAGCCGCAGCGGTATTGTCCCGCTGAAATCGGTAATTTTTAATGATTGGTATTTACGTATTTAAAAATGTCTATTCCAGTTAGTCGACTGAAATGTCTGACCAAATCGGTAAGTGATCAGATGCGCGTCTAGCCAATGCTCCTTGCTCAACACCTGCATCACGCATTTCAACTCCCTGGCTTAAGGCAAAACGATCGAGAGCAAACATAGGCCGCCGCGCATGGAAAGTATAACCAGGAGCATATGTTTTGAAATATCCTTCTAATGGTTCTAGACCATGGTGCGGAGACCACTCGTTAAAGTCCCCAGCAATTATTGTGTTAGGACTGTCTACAGTTTTCTGGTACAACGTCTGCAATTGAGCCTGACGATCTCGCCTCCGCAGGCCTAGATGAGTAGCAACAATGCTCAAACCAATACCTATTTTTAGGTCGACACGCACTGCGCCACGAGGCTCAAGGCCTGGCAGTCCAAGGCGAGTGACCTGATCCACCTCAATATTGGGGCGTATTAGAACTGCATTCCCGTGCCAGCCGAGACTGATGCCGTTTTTAGAAACATCTACTGGACGAAAATCTGTTTCATTTTTGATTAAATCTGGCAAAATTGCTGGAACTCTTTGACCCAGCCGCTTATCCGCCTCCTGCAAAACAACGATATCTGCTTCTAATTCATTAATGACTTGGAGAATACGTTCAGGCATATAACGCCGATCAACGCCACGCGCCTTATGCACATTATAGCTAACGATCCGCATCTGTTTGTTACTCATTAATTGTACAAAAGGCCTCTTTAATCAAATTTCAACATGAGCCACTTTTCATAGTCAGTAAGATAACCACTGCAGTTTTTATAAACTGATCTATTATCTAATACATGCAAGCAAATCCTGAAAGTTGAATCCAATATCCCAGAGTAATTTTTCCATAATGAAATGAGTGTCGTATTACACCAATCAACATGAAACACTATACCTCTAGAGATATAATATTTACATGTCACATAGTATCAGTCGGCTGTTAATTAAAAATCCAAAGTAGGATAAAAAGTCTCATAATGTGCTGTCTAAAATATACCAAGCACGCACCAAAATTTATGCTAGCTTCACCTTGATCTATAGATATAGTGCCAGCGCATTAATATATTTACCTTTGATAAAAAGAACAGACCTCTAAAATAATATGGCGAGGCATGGCAGCGACGCCGCCATGCGACATGGTATTAGCGGCCCGTATGATAAGACTCTTGCAAGCCATAAACAGGGGTATCAATACCCTCCATTCGAGCCTTTATTTGCAAAGATAAAAACTGCGAATAGTGGCGGGATTGATGCAGATTGCCACCATGAAACCAAAGCGCTTCTTGCTGGGTCGGCTTCCACATATTGCGCTGCTCACCTTCCCATGGGCCAGGGTCTTTCGGTGTGTCCGAGCCCAAACCCCAAACCTTACCAACCTTATCCGCAGTTTCTAAATCAATTAGGTCAGCAACCCAGCCATTCATCGATCCATAGCCAGTTGCGTAAACAATAACGTCACTGTTAAGCACAGATCCATCCTCAAAAATAACACCCTCTTCAGAAATCTTGCTAACTTGACCGTTTTTTAGTTTAATCTTGCCATCAATTATTAGCTGGCTCGCGCCAACATCAATGTAATAACCTGATCCTCGACGTAAATACTTCATAAACAGACCAGAGTTATCTGCCCCCCAGTCTAGCAAAAAGCCTGCCTTTTCTAAACCTGCATAAAACTCAGCATCAACTTCTTTAATCTTTTCATAAACTGGAATTTGAAACTCATGTAAAATCTTATAAGGTAAAGAGGCAAATATAAGATCAGCTTTTTGCGTCGTCACTCCAGCTTCAACTGCCCGTTCAGAATAAAGATCGCCCAGCCCATATTCCATCAATGGATCTGATCGTACAATGTGAGTTGACGACCGCTGGACCATAGTCACGTCAACATCGTTTTCCCAAAGAGCTGCACAAATATCATGGGCTGAATTATTCGAACCAATCACGACAACTTTCTTACCTTTGAAGCTATCAGGACCAGGATGTTTACTGGAATGATGCTGGTCACCAGCAAAAGTATCCATCCCAGGAAAATTGGGCAAATTAGGCTTGGCAGACATACCCGTAGCAAAAATGAGTTGCTGAGGACGCAGCGTGACTGGCTCACCGTCCCGATCTACCGTCACTATCCATTCCTTGCTTGTCTCATCATAGCTGGCCTTCTCGACAGTTGAGCGCGTCCAGTAATTCAACTCCATAATCTTTGTATACATTTCAAGCCAGTCTCCCAACTTATCTTTGGGCGCAAAAACCGGCCAGTTTGGCGGAAACGGCAGATATGGTAAGTGATCGTACCAGACTGGGTCATGCAGGCAGAGGGATTTATACCGATTGCGCCAGCTATCGCCAGGGCGATCGTTTTTTTCGACAATGATTGTGGGTACACCAAGTTGTCGCAGGCGGGCACCAAGAGCAATGCCACCCTGCCCACCGCCGACTATTACGGTGTAAGGTTGCGTTGCATACCCTAACTCGGATTGTTCTTTCTCACGTTCTTCAGTCCATGTCATGCGGCCCTTGCCGGCACCATGTTTAGCACCCAACGGTCGTTCATAGCCCGTAGGTTCTTCGTAACCTTTTAATTCAGTCATCGAGGTTAGGAAAGTCCAGATTAATCCATTTTTCAGTCTCACTAATCCATACCCACGTGCCACATCTGTTTCAAACTTGATCCAGGCTGTAGTGATACCGCCCTCTTCTGTGACAAGCTCGCCATCGGCAATTCTCCAGTTGGATGGCTTGGTAGATTCCAGTTGTGACAGCAGCATTTCACGGATTTGATTATGCCCTTCCATGGTTCGGATATTCCAGGTAAAACTTACTAGATCACGCCAATAACAATCTTTTTGGAACAAATTAACCGCTGCCTCGATATCACCATCCGTTAAAACAGCACCAAATTTATCAAGAAATTCTGTAACCTGATCATTGATCGTTGTATCTAACATTCGGCATTCTCCCTATCAAAACTGAAAAGTCATCTGGCCGAGTTAAGCTCATGAAAGGATAGATTAGCAAGACATATCAATAAAAAACATTGTCAGCACTTTATTATATGAAGGATCCAAATGCATGCAAAGGGTTGTAATGGTCTATTAATTCATAATTTTGGGCGAGTATACTGCAATAACCAGCGCATCATCTCACTCGAATCTGATTGTTTTCAGCAAAATGTTTATAGTACTAAATCGACTTCATCACGGGTTGGCATGGACGGCGCAGTTCCTGCGCGTGTTACCGATATCCCGGCAGTAGCACAGCCATATCGAACGGCTTCAAGCGGCGACTTATTTTCAGCCAATGCAGCAGCAAACGCACCGTTAAAAGCATCTCCTGCCCCAGTAGTTTCAACAATAGAACCAATCGCAACTGATGGCACAACTCCATGACCGGATAAATATGCTCCCTGCTCTCCCATAGTCACAATTGGGGTTTTAACACCTTTAGAACAGAGCACTCTACACGCCTGCTCTGCATCGTCTGCATTTACTACGGCAATACCAGTTAACGCTTCACATTCTGTTTCATTTGGGGTGACGTAATCACATAACCTCAGCATGCCTATCGGTAATTCCATTGCTGGAGCAGGGTTCAAAATCGTGGTTACACCTGCTTTCTTAGCAATTTCCAAACCACGCATTGCGGCAGGCATAGGCTGCTCCAACTGAGTAACAAAGACATCTGCTTCAGAAATTAAATCCTTCTGCGCGTCAATATCTGAAACATTAATTAGTGCGGCTGCGCCAGGTGCGACGATGATAGCATTATCTCCAGTACTTTCTTCGATAAAAATATGTGCAGCGCCGGTGTAACTCTCTTCGAGTTGGCGCACATGGGGGATTACTCCAGCTTCAGCCCAGGTTTCTAATGCTAAATTTGCAAAATCGTCTTTTCCCAGCATGGAAATTATATGCGTTTCCGCCCCAATTCGGGCGCATGCGACAGCTTGATTGGAACCTTTTCCACCAGGGCCAAGGGCAAAAGCATTTCCCATAATTGTCTCACCTATCACAGGCATACGGTCCGCACGATATGAGGTGTCAGCGACAAATACACCCAGAATAACAACTGTGCCCATTTTATTCACCATCAGGCGGAACAACGCCCTTGCGGAAAGAAAAACATCCGTAAAAACGTCTCTCGTCCGTTTGAATTACAGCATAAGCCTGCTTGGCGCGCTCATAAAAAGCATAGCGCTCAATTCCCAGCATTTCCGGCCCACCTACCGCACTCAATTCCGCTTGAACTTCATGCATCACTGGCAACAGAGTATTCGGTTCACCCACTACCTCCATCCTTCCAGCTGCGTCATCTACAAACGTATCAAGAGGATATACAGACAGAACAGCCCTGATAGCCTCAGCGGCAGAACGATTAATACGTAAAACGTTACCAAGTACGGTTTCACGCGCAATGGAATCAGATGGGAAGTTTGTATCAGCTATTATGAGATCGTCGCCATGCCCCATTGCCCGAAGCGCGTATAAAACCTCGGCATTAAGAATTGGATCTATTCCTTTAAGCATTTATCATCTCCGTACTATTGGATTAAAATATGAGTTCAGCTACTGCTGTTGCCATCGCGACACCCACGGCTGCCTGTCCGACGACATCCAAATGGATGCCATCCACTGGATCTACAGTAGCGAATTCATTTAAATCTATGAAATCAACTTGCTGACTTATGGCCAAGTCACGTAATTTATTTGTCAGAGCTACAGATTTTTGTGCGGCTCCAGCGAACATTTCAACAAAGATTCCCGTTTCAATTACATTTGTTGGAGCTGCGATTAAAACTCGCGGCGCCTGCCCATTCAACCCCGTATCAGAATTTTGAATCTCAACAACAAGGCGCCTTATGCACAGAGAAATATCATGCGCAGATAAAGCAAAGCGCACTTTGAGATCATTCGTACCCAACATCAGAATCGTTAAGTCAATTGGACGATGGCTTTCTAGAATCGCATGCAAAGCGCGAAAACCATTCTTGTGAGAACCATCAACTGGATCGTCCAACACAGAAGTCCTACCCGGATGACCCTCAGCAATTACATCCCATTCTTCTCCTAGTAGTCGACCCATAACCGAAGGCCAGCGTTCAGCTTTAGCGAAACGCCGCTTTTCAGTTGGCGAAATCATTGCAACTGTTCCATGAGTGTTGCTATCGCCGAAACAAAGAACCGTCTTGTGGTCCATGTTTTTTATATCATCCGTTGGCTTGTTGTTAAATCAAAGCAGTGAAGATGTTCAGGGTCAGGCCTCAAGTTTATTATTTGTCCAGGCTTAAAGTCATGGCGCTCTCGAAAAATAGCTGTCACGTCCTGACCCTCAAAACGCAAGAAAACCATAGTTTCCGAACCTGTTGGCTCGACCACCTTAACCTCCATCGCCAATCCTTGATCTGTTAACAACAGATGCTCAGGGCGTATCCCAAGGTTTACCAAACCATGGCCCAAAGGACCAGAGTAGTCTCGGTCACCAACGTGAATACGACCATCGGACAATCGTCCCTGCAACAAGTTCATTGAGGGCGCACCAATAAAAGTCGCAACAAACTCATTTACGGGATTATCGTAGAGGTCTAGTGGCGTGCCTATTTGTTCAATTTGGCCGCTTTGCATAACAACAATCTGATCAGCCAGTGTCATGGCTTCTATTTGGTCATGGGTTACGAAGACTGTCGTCGTTTTAAGCCTTTGATGCAGTTCTTTAATTTCTGTTCGCATTTGTATGCGCAACTTGGCATCTAGGTTTGACAATGGTTCATCGAACAAAAAAACTTGAGGGTCACGAACGATTGCACGACCCATCGCAACGCGCTGACGCTGCCCACCTGACAAATGTCGAGGCTTTCGATCTAAATATTCGGTAAGACCAAGAATTTCCGCAGCTTCTTTTACCCGACGCGTAATTTCTTTCTTGTCTGTTTTAGCTACTTTAAGAGCAAAACCCATATTTTCAGCAACTGACTTGTGCGGATACAGAGCATAAGTCTGAAACACCATAGCAATATCGCGTTCTGCGGGTGGTAAATTGTTTACTACTCTATCACCTATAGAAATTGTTCCACTATTAATGGGCTCAAGTCCTGCAATCATTCGTAGTAAAGTAGATTTTCCACAACCCGATGGGCCAACTAAAGCGACAAATTCACCATCCGTAATATCAAAGTTGACGCCATGAATGACCTCAACCGCGCCATAAGACTTTCGGATTTCTTTAATCTCAACGCCCGCCATACGAAGCCTTCCTAAATATCTAGATACTGATGCTAGAGAAATGAATTTTCGTTGTCCACGTCCCGTCGCAGCTTTTGTTGACTTAATTTCATTCTCCATCATAGTGAGGATTCAGAAACAGGGAACATGAGGCAAGACAGGCAATAAAATTTACAAAGCCATTTTAAATTAGTTACCTCGTGCAAGTATACGTATCGAATCCAGGGAGGATGAACATGAAGACAGATCTATATAATTACATCAAAGCAGCTCAAAAGATGAACCGTAGGCAGATGTTGAAAGGTACCGCAGCGCTAAGCGCCGCAGCCATGCTACCCAAGGGGGCTGCACAGGCTGGCTCACACGGTAATGTTCGTGCAGAGATTCTAAAGATACCTGGTGTCGGAGCGGGTTCACCAACAGACAGTGATTGGCAAAAAGTTGGTGAAATGTGCCTTGCTGCCACCAAAGAGAATGTAGCAGAAGGTGAGTTTGAGGGTGTTGAACTTAGCTTCATGGGTTTAAACAATCAAAACCTACATAACTTTTTATTTAGAGGTTTCCTGAAGCCATGGGAAGCCTACACGGGCGCCAAAATCAATTGGATCGATTTAGCACAAGCTGACTATAACGCTCGTTTGCAACAATCCATTGCTACGGGAACTGTCGATTTTGATATTGTAGAAATGGGCGCACCCTTTGAAGGCGATGTATTGGGCAAAGGCCTTGCATCTGAGATGCCTGATTGGGTAAAAGAACAGATCGATATGGACGACTATGTTGACTATCTCAAAGCCCCCGTCGGCACTTGGGGTGGTAAAACTTATCGCGTCTCAATTGATGGAGACTGCCATACTTTTGCTTATCGCAAAGACTATTTTGGACCTGATGGAATCGGCGGAGCTGATGTCCCTAAAACATGGCAAGAGGTTGACCAAGTTTCTAAAAACCTAATTGGAAAAGAGGACCCACTTACTGGATTGCCCGCCCACGGTTATCTTGATCCCTTGAAAGGCTGGGGAGGGTTCGGTTTCTATTTCCTCGAGAACCGAGCGTCAGCTTACGCTAAGCATCCTAACAGCCCAGCATGGTTGTTTGAACCAGACACCATGAAGCCTATGGTCAATAACCCAGCGTGGGTCCAGGCCATTCAAGATGTCATGGATCTAATTGAAGCAGGCGCCTACCCCGCAGACCAGATCAACGCAGATCCAGGTACAACTGCATTTCAACAGTTCCTTGCAGGTACCGGTTCTATGTTAATGTGGTGGGGTGATGTCGGATCAAGCGCACGGACTTCAGATACTTCTGTTGTCGGTGATGTCGTAGGTTTTGGGATTAATCCAGCCTCAGATCGTGTATATAACGCACAAGCTGGAGCATGGGAGAACACCATGAACGAAGCACCCAACATGGCATATATTGGGTGGGGCATTTACGTTATGGCCACGGTCGAAGGAGATGATAAGAAGAAAAAAGCAGCTTGGTCTGCAGCAGCACATTTAGGCGGTAAAGACTTGTCGCTTTGGGCGTCTGCATATCCTTCCGGGTTCCAGCCATATCGTAATTCTCATTTTAATTTCGAAGAGTGGGAAGAAGCGGGCTACGATCGCGCTTATGTGGAGGATTACCTTGGCTCTAACGCGGATAGTTACAATCATCCGAATGCTGCAATTGAACCCCGTATTCCTGGCATTTTCCAATATTACTCAGTCGCCGAAGACGAGTTGGCAAAAGGCTATGCAGGTCAGTACGGATCCGCTCAGGAAACGGCAGACGCCATAGCCGCAGCTTGGGAAAAAATCACCGACCAAATCGGTCGTGACAGCCAGATTGCTATCTATAAAGAATCAATTGGGATGTAATTCTACCATCTTTGATCAAGTAAAGGGGGCGCGATCAGCAGATTACGCCCCTTTTTAATAAAGCACTAATTTTATTACATTTAGATGTAATCACTAGCTCTGGAGGTAGAAGGTTACAACCTTGCCTTTAATCAGCAGATTGTCTCTTCCATAAGGTAATGAATATTATATTTCATAAAGGGTAGGGCCTACTAGTAGTAGTGCCTTTTCTAATGATTGTGCTTTAGAATTAAAGCGTAGCCACAATAGTAATTGCAGACCGTAGTTACAGAAAATTTATCCAAAAACGCCTGTGCTTTACTCACTTTAAATCAAATCACGATGAGGTTAACCATAAACTTCACAAACTTTCAAAATTCCGACTTAACACTTGCGCATCTGACCGCTAACATCTCACTATGATTAACGAAGGTGATCTTCTTCACACTGTAACCGCCGACAACATCCCAGATAGCCAAAAGCGGTTGGGAGAGGTGTTGGTTTGGACAACAGGCTTGCTTTTTCTAGGCCTTGCAGTTTGGCAAATGATGTTTGAATCCGAAAAAGTAGCTATGGGTTTTGAAACATGGCGCCCAGTACTTTACGCTTATATGCTTTGGGCTACAGCCTTATGTGTAGCGCAAGTAATGGTTAACGGTGAAAAGGGCAAACGCACACTATTTGTTTTGCCCGCCGCCTTGTTCGTAATAAGTCTAGTTGTTTTTCCATTGCTTTTTGCGCTGTATATCTCATTCACAGATTGGAACCTCGCTTCTGCCAATGGGCCGCAACCCAATGGTTGGGATAATATACGAGAGATGTGGAGTGACCAATTTTATTGGAATGCACTGAAAAATATGGTCTATTACGTCCTTGCAGTTAGTGTTGAGTACGTGATCGCATTCGGTTTGGCCTTACTGCTAAATGCACAAATAAGAGCACGTAAGTTTTTCCGTGTAGTGTTTTTATTGCCGTTGATGTTAAGCCCCGTCGCAGTTTCTTGGATGGTTGGGAAGTCAATGCTGGAAGTTCGTTTTGGCCCAATATCAAGAATCGTTCGTGAGTTGGGTTTCGAGCCAAGCTTCTTCGGCAACGCAGAGATTGCACGCTTTATGATCATGGCAATGGACGCTTGGACTTTCATTCCGTTCATTATGATTATGTTGTTAGCAGGTCTTCAGGCGTTACCTCGTGAAATAATCGAAGCTTCAAAAGTTGACGGCGCATCTGGTTGGCAAAGCTTCACAGAAGTTATTTTTCCCCTCATGTTACCGGTCTCAGTTACAGCCATCGTGATCCGTATCATATTCAAACTTAAGCTTGCTGACATAATCATCAATGTAACATCCGGCGGACCAGGTGGAGCAACAGACTCAGTAACTAGCTTTATTTTTCGAGAGTATCGAGATAGGTCCAACGTCGGTTACGGTACGTTATTGGCAATAATTTACCTAGTGTTGATTATATTATTCATTACAATCTTCTTGAAATTTGTAAGTCGCTGGATGGAGCGTCCTGCCTAATGGCTATTTTCAAAAACTACGAGACAGAAAGCAAAGCTAACACAAAATGGTGGGCCAGTAGTGTTGCGATTTATGGTGCTCTTATTGTATGGGCAATAGTCTGTCTTTTTCCAATTTATTGGACTATTACAACATCTTTCAAATTAGCCCCTGACGTCATGCGTGGTAATATGATACCGTGGTGGGACTTCACTCCAAGGTGGAAAGGCTGGGAGTCACTGGGATTTTCTCCTCGTTTAATTGGCGAAGTTTCCACTGTTCGCGAAGAATTTCTAAAACGTTTTTGGAACAGCACTGTTATTGCGGTTTCTGCATCAGTTCTTGCCGTAATTTTAGGATCACTCGCAGCTTATGGCTTGTCGCGTTTTAGCTACCGCTTTGGCTTCATGAAGAATTCGGATATTTCTTTTTTCTTTTTAAGCCAAATGATCCTACCGCCTGTAGTGCTCGCGCTACCCTTTCTCATACTATACCGCTCACTTGATTTACTAGACAGTCGCGTTGGCCTCATCCTGCTTTATACGTTGACAGTATTGCCTATCGTAATTTGGATAATGCGAGACCAATTTCAGGGCATCCCCGTCGAGCTAGAAGAAGCTGCGCTTGTTGATGGCCTCGGCATCTGGGGATCTTTTTTTCAGATTGTTCTTCCAATCGCACTTCCTGGCATGGTTGCAGCATTTATCCTTAGTTTAGTATTATGCTGGAATGAATACTTTTTTGCGGCTCTGCTGACATCAACTGATGCTAAAACACTCCCAGTGATGGTAGCCTCACAAACTGGGTCTCAAGGTATTAATTGGTGGTCGATGGCCGCGCTATCTTCTGCCGCTATTTTACCTTTAGTTATAGTCGCCATCTTCCTTGAAAAATACATTATCAAAGGTATGGCTGCCGGTGCAGTCAAATGATTGTAATAGCTCAAGTAAATCAACCAAAGCACTCCAAATACAATATGAAAGAGCCGGTTTCTTTAAAAACTCTTTAGCTAAGTTCGAGCGCAATATCCTTAGTCTGCTCATAAAGTCTTAGAAAAAGATTATGTGCCTGCTCATAAACTGGATTAGGTTGAGCCACTACTGTTTTAGCTATGGGATTCCAATTGGCTATATCACCGCGCGAAACTAGGCCAACAGCCAAAGCAGCTAAAAAAGCATCACCATAACTTGCTCCTAACGTTTTCTCACAAACAATTTGGTCGATTCCAATAATATCAGAAGTTGCCTGTAACCAGAGCGCATTATTTGTGCCTCCTCCAACGGCCAAAAGTCTTTTGGGAGACTGACCCAATTCTTGAAAGGTATCGGTCACATGACGCGTTCCGTGTGCAATCCCCTCAATTAATGCACGGTACATGTCTCCCCGGTTGTGCGTCAAATTTAAACCAAATAGTACGCCCTTAGCATAAACATCATGAATTGGCGTGCGCTCACCAGAAAAGTAAGGCAACATAATTAATCCGTTAGCGCCCGGAGGCGATATACTTGCTTCATTAGCCAATAAAGGGAAGGCCGACTTAGGATCAAAATCACGAGCCATTTGATCGCGAAACCAATGAGTGAGCGTACCAGAAGTCGCAAGCCCAGCCATTGAAGCGTGTTCCCCCTCAAATAGCCAAGGAGCATACCAGATACGGGGATCAGAAATCTGTGATTGCGCCCGTAGAATGATAAAAATGGTGGAGCCGTACATCATCATCATATCATTTGGCTTATCAGCTCCAACAGAAATAGCTTCGGCAGCGGCATCAATTGTGCCTGCTGTGACAGGCGTACCAGCCTTTAACCCTGTTATACCTGCTGCCTCTACTGTAATCTCACCCGCAATTTCGTTAGACCACAATAACCGCGGCAACTTTTCGAGCGGTATAATATCATCATTCAGTTCATTGGTCCAAGATTGTGTATTAACGTCATAAAGCGGAGAGAAATTAGCCGCTGTATAGTGATCGATTACTGTCTGTCCTGTCAAACGCTGCACCAAAAAGCTGGTTGAAGTTAAAATATAGGCAGTTTGGGCATAAACTTCTGGGCGTTTTCGTTTCAGCCACAATATTTTTGGCCCCACGGATTGAGACGTTAAAGCATTCCCACATTGAGAAATAATTGCATCTTTGCCAATAATATCTGTTAAATAACGAACTTCTGCTTCCGCTCTTCCATCAACGCCATAGAGCACTCCGTTCATCAAAGGTTTGCCTTCTGCATCGACCGGAAGCATACAAGGACCAATCGCACTGCAAGCAACTGCCTTGATCTCAGACGGGTCGATACCACTATCTTTTATGATTTTTCTACAGATGAAAACAAAATCACCCCACCAGTCCTTTTCCGGACTATGCTCGGCCCAGCCTGGTTGAGGAACCAACATCTTGTGCCCCCGCGCGGCTTGCGATCTAACAGCACCGGTGTGATCCACCAAAACGCCCTTGGTTTCATAAGTTCCAATATCGATACCAAGTGTAAATGCCATCAGGTATGGTCGTCTCTATCCAAAGAAAAGTTTGGGCAAATGCGTCCTAATCCCGCATACAGCAAACGCGTCAGCGCTACCAAATCATTCAAATCACATAGTTCACGTGCAGAATGCGAATAACGTAAGGGAAATCCCATATCGATCGATGCTACTCCCTCACCAGCTAGTTGCACATAAGATAAATCAGTTAATACTCCAACCTGTGCACTACGTTGCAGTGGAATTGCCTCTGCTTCAGCTGCGGCTTCGAATAGGGACACCATTGCTGGATGAGGAATTACTCCATTTAAGGTACCACGCCCATGGAAAGAATAGAGGCTCATGCCTGGGCCACCTCCTAAAAGCATATCTCCCTTGCCAGCCATATCAGGCGTATCTGTTGCCAACATTAAATCAAGTTGAATAGCAATATCTGGTGCCAAACGTTGAGCCAGTGGTTGAGCGCCGCGCAGGTTGAACTCTTCCAAAACAGTAAAGGCTAGATGTACCGGGGGGCCACCAGTCCGAGCTTTCAATAAACGTGCCATTTCCAAGAGAACTGCGCAAGCAGCACGATCATCAACGCTGGTACCTACAATCCGGTCTTCACCCAGAACATGTGCGTAGGGAGCATAAACAACAGGAGCTCCGATACGGATACCCGCTGCCCTAACGGCCATTGAAGAAGCCATGCCAACATCAACATAGAGGTCGTCCGACAATACAACTTGGTACTTTTCGTCCCCGGAAGTTGCATGATGGCTTTTATTAACAATAATACCAGTGATGTCTCGCCCCGTAGGAACACAAATCACTATTTCTTGCGCTGCCAACGCCCGCTCTGGTACGCCACCTAAACGCGCCAAACGGATCATCCCATTATCTTCGATCTTTCGCACAATGAAGCCCAACTGATCCATGTGCGCAAATAACATTACAGATGGACCGTCGCCAGGAAAGTAAGCCGTGAGATTGCCGAGCCGGTCAGTTTTACTTTCAACCTCAATATCAGACAAGCGTTTCCGAATTTCTCGACGAACTCTATCTTCATGGCCAGACAAGCCAGGCAAACGCATCAGATCTAATGTATCTTGAAGTAAACGGTTCTTCATGCACGTGCCTTTTGGGCACGAGCCATAAACTCATGGGCTCGTTCTGGATCAATCGGGTTCCATGTATTACCATCAACCTTCAACGAAGACCCAACAATACATCCATCTGCAATATTTAATACTTCAGCAACCGTATCATGTTTGACGCCAGTATTTGCCATTACAACGGTATCAGGTAAAACAGCCTTTACAGCTTTGAGATCAGATAATTTTGCTGCCTCTCCGGTAATTTGTCCAGATACCAGCACCGCATCAGGTACAGAGGAAAAAACTGCACTGCGAGCGCGATCTGCGAGTGATCGCTGATCTAGTGAGTAGGCAAATTCAGCCGATATGTTATAGAGCATAGCGAGATCTGATCGCCTCAATCTATTAGAATAGCGTAATGCTTTACCGGCATCTGGTGTCCATGAGCCCATATCCGATGCATATGTTCCAGTGAAAATTTCACGTATGAAAGCAGCGCCTGTCGCAACGCCAAGTGCTACACTAGACATTGGGTCCCACAAAACGTTTACGCCAAAAGGGACGGTAATTTCAGACTTAAGTTGTCCAATAATTGTTGCCATCGTGGCAACCGACGCTGTATCCACGTTAAACTCGTAAGGGCGATCGTTTTCATTGCCAAACATAACCGCATCGAAGCCAGCGTTTTGTAGCGCGAGCAAATCATCTCGCACACCAGCCAACAGATCGAAAGTAGGATCGTACAGTGGAGTACCTGGAAGTGCTCCGAAATGCACCATGCCTATAACCGGTTTTGTTTCTCCAAATACGCGTTTAAAATTTCTAGTCATATCAAACCTCCTTACTCACTTTAGAGTCGATGGGCTGTTCACGCAAAAGGAAACTGGGTTAAGATACAAAAGAATACAAAAAAAGAGGAATATTTGGATGGGCTTAAAAAGAAGGTACTGGGATCGCCTAGGCAATGGTGGTTTAAAACTTACTGAATTAGGGTTTGGTACAGCTCCAATTGGCAACCTCTATCGTGCAATCAGCGATGAAGATGCACGGGCTACGCTAGATACTGCTTGGGATGGCGGTGTGCGCTATTTCGATACTGCGCCACTCTACGGCTTAGGATTGTCTGAAACTCGACTCAACCCGTTTTTGCGCAGCAAACCACGCGAAGACTATGTTCTCTCTACCAAAGTGGGGCGTTTAATGCAGGCCTGTGAACCCAAATATCGGTCTGGAAAAGGTAAATGGTTTGAGGTGCCACAACGACGTGAGCAATTCGACTACACCTATGACGGTGTAATGCGGTCTTTTGAGCACTCTTTTTCCCGTCTAGGTGTTGAGCGCATAGATATTCTTTATGTACATGACCTTTGTATTTTTTCACATGGCTCAAAAGAGTTATCTGACATGCGTATTGAAGAGTTTTTCGGAGGACGTGGATATGACGCAATGGTTTCTTTGCGTGAACAAGGCTTAATCACTGCAATAGGCGGCGGAATAAATGAATGGGAAGTTTGCCAAACCCTTGCAGAACGTGGCGATTTTGACCTGTTTTTGTTAGCAGGACGGTACACTTTACTTGAGCAAAAAGCGTTAGACAGCTTTTTACCTTTATGCGAAGCCCGTGGTATCGGCATTGTCACAGGTGGTCCATATAATTCAGGCATCCTAGCCACAGGCGCACGCAAATCAGCATGGTACAACTATGACCCTGCTCCTAAAGATATCGTTGAAAAAGTAAATGCTATTGAGGATGTTTGCGTCAGACATGACGTAAGAATGGTTGACGCAGCGTTTCAATTCCCACTTTTACACCCTGCCCATCTAGCAGTAATTCCTGGAGGACAGGGCGTTTCGGAAATGGTAGGCAATCTTCAGGCAGCTCAAGCAGTGATACCATCTGATCTTTGGGACGAGTTGAAAGCTCAAGGTCTTATGCGTGCGGATGCGCCAACATGAAAATTGACGCTCATCAACATTTTTGGCAGCCCAAGCGCGGTGACTATCATTGGATGCCAAAAGACAACGCGATCCTAAACAGAGCCTATGGACCCCAAGACCTCATACCAGTGTTAAATAAATACGGGATTGATGGCACCGTACTTGTTCAGGCCGCAGCAAGTGTCGAGGAAACTGAATACATGCTTGGCCTTGCCGATTCCTTCTCACAGATCAAGGGAGTCGTTGGCTGGATTAATTTTGAGGATGAAGCTCATCTAGATCAACTAACCAGATTATCAGCACACCCAAAGTTTTTAGGTGTACGCCCCATGATTCAAGATATTCCAAATGTAGATTGGATGCTTCACGAAGACGTTCAGTGGGCCTATCGTGCACTTATTGACCTTGATCTGTCATTTGATGCATTAGGGTTCCCAAAACATATATCAAATTTCCTAAAAATTAGCCAACGCTATCCAAAATTACGTATAGTTTTTGACCACTCCCTAAAGCCTCAGATCCGAGATCAGCAAGCAGGCTGCGATGCCTTTTCAGAGTGGGCCAAAGGTATATCGCAGCTCTCTGAACTGACCAATGGATATTGTAAATTGTCAGGATTAATAACTGAAGCTACAGATGGGTGGAGCGCTGATGACATTCAGCCCTTTGCACAACACGTGATTGAAGCCTTTGGACCGAAACGTGTTATGTGGGGCTCAGATTGGCCCGTATGCCGTTTACAGGTTGAATATGATGAATGGTATAAACTTTCACAGTCGTTGACAAAAGGTCTGTCCGCAATCGAACGGGATCAAATATTTGGATTGAACGCAACACAATTTTATCGACTAGGCCAAGAAGAAAGAAAGCTCTGAACCCTCTGAGGAGTTAACCACGTGCGCTTGTCAGCGGGCTGCGAAATATGCAAAGCTGCGGTCGCCTGTGCGAAGGTAATTCCATCGATAAGTGAGACACCTTGAGTTAACTGTGCGGCAAGAGCACCCAAAAAAGCATCGCCTGCGCCGTGTGTTGAAATAACGTTAACATCAAAACCTGAAATGATTTGCCCAGCATAATGCACACCCTGTGAACCAAGCGTAGTAAGCCGGTCTACTTCAAGAGTAGTTTTATAAAATGCGTCCTCTACACGATTTACGATTAGTAAATCTATAAGTTGCAGCAGATCATTAGGAAGAACACGAGCTGGAGCCGCATTCAACCAAACACTCGCCCCAACAGCCTTGGCTTTTCTCGCCACAGCGACGTTAACATCCGCGGGCACTTCATTCTGTAATAAAACCAGTTTTGTACCGGTAGGGACTTTGATTTGATTAGCCTGGATCTGTAAATTCGCAGCTGATACGATAACAGCGCCATAGTTCCCTTGTGCATCCACAATCGCGACACTCATGCCACTTGCACCAGACACTGCTTGAAGTTGTGAAATATCAACTTCATTTTTTTGCAATTCTTTTCGAAGCACTTCACCAAATTGATCTGTACCAACACATCCGACAAAACTAACTTTAGCTCCCAAACGAGCCGCAGCCACCGCCTGGTTGCCACCCTTGCCACCAAAAACATAATCAACAGCAGATCCAGTTACAGTTTCATCCAAAATTGGCAAATGCGGCGAACGAACTATCACATCCAGATGCAATGATCCGACCACCAAAAGGCTCACGCCAGCATGCTCTCTTGCACGATACGCATTGCGATTGGAGCATCCTGCCGCGCTATTGCTTTTTGTAAGTCCATATTTGATACCAACTGTGCTGCAGTACGCTGCAAACGCTGCACCACTGCAATATTAGTGCGCGCTTCTTCTACTGGATCCATGCCAGAGTGATCAGGAAAAGTATCAAAATAAATTGCTCCTTCGTACCCAATGCGTTCCAATTCTACCAAAAGTTCAACCGTCTGTATTGGATGCACTGATCCAACCATCAAACCGTTGTCCCATTTACCGTACCCATCATTTAAATGAACACCCAAAATACGCGAATGACGTCCGATCAGCGTTGCTGCAAAAGCTGGCATTTCATCAGCATAAAGGACATGTGCAAAGTCAAGTGTTACCCCAGTGTTGACCCGACCAATATCCTTAATTGCAAGCAAGGTCGTAGCAGCATCTGGCATTAACGCGAACGCGCGCGGCTCATTAGGCTTATATTCCAGTGCAATATCAATATTTGAGTTATGATCTGCCACCTCCATGATGGCTTCAACTGTTTGAGCCCAAAGGCGAGAGTAATCAGCCTGAAAAGAATAATCAAACCCATCTTGTCCCATCCAAAGCGTCATCAAATTTCCACCCATCTGTGCCAAAACATCAAGGCCTCGTTTTGTTTCGTCAATTGCCGCTCGGCGCACTCCTCTGTCAGGATGGGTAAAAGCACCAAGTTTAAATCCCGGGTTGGTGTAGTACCGCATGGCTATCCCATTAAGCGACATACCGCAGTCTACTAATACTTGCGATAAATTGGTCGGGTTATCATCTATGAAATGGTCAGGATAATTAAGATCAGCCGTCGTTAAACCCGCTGTGGCAGCACGCGTTAGCAAGTCTGCAGTTGTAACATTATTTTTTCCTGGCCAATACCGTGCCGCTCCAATCTTAAAAGCGTTGAGGCGGGCAGCGAAGCGGGAAGAGTAGAATGAACTCATAGGTCAGACTATAGACTGTATTACGGGGTAAGCACAATTTCTCTTATCTAGATTGATAAAATAACGAGACTGAGTGAAAGGTAGTTCAGAGTATATGTCAAACTTGATATAATACTTAATAGTATGCACAAATGATTTTGAAATACCTGTCACTGAATGACTGCGTTTTCCCATTCAGCAAGAAATTTACGGCGCTTCAATGTATCTAGAAATGTCATCAGTGCCGGTTCTAATGCAATGGTTGTTCTATCACCATAATCCGATTGCGTATTCAGCGGCGATAGCATTAAAATATCCTTATTAGAGTGTGACTGCAGATTAATTAAATGCTGGATAAAGTCTGATGCTAATTCAGGCTGATTTGTTAGTTTTGAAACCATTGCAGTACGCATCATAGTCGTTGGAAAATCTGAGGGAAGAATAATATCCAGTACATCTTTGTTCTCATGTCGAGCGGCTGCATAGCTGCCTAGCACATTATAAGCGACTGCTATTGTACCATCAGCGAGATCATCAATCATTTCTCCAGAGCAACAATACAATCTTACGTCTAAACTTCCCATAACTTCCATCAGACGCCAATACGTTTCCGAAGCACGAGCATCTTGGGTTGCAAATAAATACCCAAGCCCAGACTTGCGTATATCGTAAGTACCAACACGGCCTCGAAAAACCGATGGACGCGCCCGCATCGCTTGGATCAGATCCTGGCGTGTTTGAGGCACTGGGTAACCAGCAAATGCATCACGGTTTATGACAATTGCGGCAGGTTCGGAAGTGAACGCAAATAGACTTTGTCGCCACTGAGCCCATGCGGGATGTCTAACGTTTTCTAATTGCAGTGCTAATCCATCATTAACAATTTTAAGCTGAAGATCCATTGCACTGGAAATAACCAAATCAAATGCCTTGGGGTTTGATCTAAAAAGTTGTTCGATATCTGTGGTACCCGTCACAAAATACTCAACGGCAACCTCAGGGTTTTTAAGAACAAAATCTTGGATAACGGGCGCAAAGATAGCTGTATCAGTACTGGATAGTACTCTAATAGTAGCTCCAGAAGCAAACTGATTAAACTGCTTTTGGTCTTCCCACTCCTCAGCAAATAAAAAACTGGGTAAAAGACAAATAATCAGAGCGATAAAGTAACACATGCCCCACCTTCAATCCTGTTAGATAATAACAAATTACCCCCATGTGCCACAGCAACATCTCGTGCTATAGTGAGACCGAGCCCGGAGCCTATGGTACCCTCAGCATTTTGACCGCGTTTAAACCGGGTTGTGAGTAAATCAATTTCTTCCGCAAGAAAGCCTTTTCCACTATCGTTAATCACTATTTGGACCTTTGGTCTCGCTATTATTCGAATTGCCACAACACTTTCACTTGGGGCATATTTCAAGGCATTGTCGATTAAATTCCGAACTGCATTTTGAATAAGAACTGGATCACCCTTACACATAACTGTATTGTCATGTTTAAGATCAAAGGTTAGGTCTTTCATCTCAGCAATCGGTGTCAAACGCACTACCAAGTCGCGTACTAACTCCACTAAGTCAACATCCTGACGTTCAAGGTGATCCGCGCGAAACGTAATCATAGCGTGATCTAAAAGTTGGCTAGCTGCCCGGGAACTTTCATCAATTGCACGTATCATTGATCGCATTGCCTGCCGGTTTTCAATCGTATCCACTCTCTGAAGGGTCGCTTCAGCATAGGAACGGACAGTGGCTAATGGTGTACGGATGCGGTGTGCCGCTTCAGCGATAAAGTCCTCAGATTGGCTAAGTGAATGATCCAACCTTCCCATTAAGGAATTAAGCGACTTAACCAACGGCAACATTTCGGTGGGCACAGGTTTCTCAAAAGCGCGCAAGTCCTGTGGCCCTCTCCGTGCCACGGAGTTAGTAAGGCGCATCAACTGGCCAATCGTTGCAGACGTTGCCCAGAATGACAGCAGAGTAGCCAAAATAAAAAACCCACCCCCCAATAGCGCAGCATTACGCGAAATTTGATCCAAAGTACCTGACAAAGCATCCTGTGTTTGGGCTAAAGTAACTCGAATCAAGGTCCGTCCGTCTACCCCAACCAATGTTCTTGTTGCTGTAACAGCACGAACCATCTGCCCTTGAAAATTGGTTGATGTAAAAGTTGTCTTCAAGTCATCTTTTACCACACCAGACGACAAATTTGGATAACCAGATAAAAACTTGTTATCATGAAAAATAGCATAAAAAACTCGATCATCAGACGGCGTGCTGAGCATTGAAAACGACGCATAAGGAATGTCAATTTCTGCTACGCCATCTCTTATTGAGGCGGCATCAAGAATTGATGTTATAGAGGCACGCAAGATGTTATCTTGACCTTGTTGAGCGATTTGCGTGGCGTAGTTTCGGACAGCAAAGAATAATAACAGAGCTAGTATTGCGCCACCACCGATCAAGGTTAGAACTAGTCTATTACGAAGCGAACCAGAGGTAATCAGTTTATTGTTCATGATCTAAACGATAACCTAGTCCGCGTAATGTCTTAATCTTTAAATTTGAGCCTTCCAAATGTTTTCGCAAGCGCCCAATATAAACCTCGATCGCATTTTCAGATACGTCATCATCGTACGAAAACAACCTATCTACTAATTTTTGCTTGGAAAAAATCTGCCCTTGCGCATTAACCAATAATTCCAAAAGACGGAGTTCACGATTACGCAGCTTTACAGCTTCACCTTGCACAACGAGATAGCCCGCAACAGGATCAAAAACAATACCACCCATTTCAAAAATCGAACGGGCTTTGCCCGCTTTGCGTCGGAGAACCGCCCTACAACGTGCTTCTAATTCAGCATGATCAAAAGGTTTCGTGATGTAGTCATCTGCTCCAAGGTCAAGTGAACCGATTCGATCTGAAACCTGCGAGCGCGCAGTCAGAATAATTACAGGCGTATCAAGATCATTAGCCCGATGCTGTTTTAAAAACATTCGTCCGTCACCGTCCGGAAGCATGATGTCGAGCAGAATTAGATCATATTCACCAGTCGAAATAAACTCGCTAGCATCCTCTAATTTGGCTGCGTGATCAATAACATGACCATCTAATCTTAACCGCGAAGAGATAGCACGCGCCAATTCTATATTATCTTCGACAAGAAGGAACTTCATGAGCCCACTTTTACCATTTTTATTCTGTGACAGGTTTATGTCAGGTTAACGTGGTTATTTACAGCAACTGAGCCGCCGAGCGGCCAGTTGTCAAATGGGAGAAAAAAATGATGACATTCAAATTGGGCCGTCGTGCCCTTATCTTAACGGCTATCGCTACCATGGGTTTTTCTGGATCTGTATCTGCGGATGGCCATCAAGTTGTAGATAGTATCCACTTCTTGATTCCTGGTGGGGCCGGTGGTGGCTGGGACGGAACCGCGCGTGGAACTGGAGAAGCACTCACAGGAGCCGGTCTTGTCGGTTCAGCATCGTATGAGAACATGTCTGGCGGCGGTGGCGGTAAAGCTATCGGGTATTTGATCGAAAATGCCGAAAGCAACCACGGTACATTGATGGTGAATTCGACACCAATCGTTATCCGTTCTCTAACTGGTGTATTTCCACACAACTTCCGTGATCTTACGTTAGTTTCAGGCACAATTGGCGACTATGCCGCGATGGTAGTGGGAAAAGACAGTCCTATAAATAATATGGAAGACCTTATAGCGGCTTATGATGCAGATCCAAGCAGCACAGCAATTGGTGGCGGTTCAGTACCTGGCGGCATGGATCACCTTGTAGCTGCGATGGTTATGGAAGCTGCCGGTCGAGATGCCCTAGGCGTTAAGTATATTCCATATGATGCAGGTGGCAAAGCGATGGCCGCGTTGCTATCAGGTGAAATTGTTGCACTATCAACAGGTTTCTCTGAAGCGGTTGAGTTAGCCGCTGCTGGTGAAGTCAAAATCATCGGAGTGACGTCCGAAGAGCGCGTAAGTGCTGCCCCTGATGCTATGACGATGACGGAGCAAGGTATCGACACAACTTTTGTAAACTGGCGCGGTTTTTTTGGAGCGCCCGGCATGCCCGCCGCAGAATTGGCTGCCTACCAAGACGCGTTAGAAAAAATGTATGCTACACCGGAGTGGGAAGCTGTCAGGGCTCGTAATGGCTGGGTTAACATCCACAATTCCGGCGATGACTTTAAAGTTTTCTTGGAAAAACAAGAAAAAGTTATTGGTGATTTAATGAAGAAACTTGGCTTTTTATAAAGTCCCAATAGCAGAGCGGCAAACCGCTCTGCTAACTTCAAATGTGAGGAGGGGTATATGGCTCTTGATAGATGGCTTGCGCTAATCCTTCTCGGTATTTGTATCACATATGGCTACACAGCTTGGTTTACGATGGACAACTCCCTTGCTCCTTTCATGCAGAGGAACCCAATTTGGCCAAGTACTTTTCCAAAATTACTTTCAATTCTAGGTATCATAGCTGCACTAGTTATTCTTTTAGGAATAGAAAAAAGTGACACCACAAAAGTGGAGATCAATCATCGACATCTTCTTGATTACCATCTTTTTAAAGCTTTAATGTTGTTGGCTCTAATGACAGCTTACGCTTTTTGCCTACGTCCCCTAGGCTTTCTTTTTTCAACCAGTACCTTTTTAATGCTTGGTTCTTTCATACTTGGTGAGCGAAAATGGTGGATACTGATTCCCATATCTTCTGCAACGACATTTCTAGTTTGGTATCTTGTTCAGGAGGTTCTCGGCATCTACATGCGCCCACTTCCAGGTTTTATTGGAGGCTGATGTGCTCGAAGGACTTTTAGTCGGACTTCAAACTGCCCTTTCTCTCCAAAATCTGCTGATGGTAATAGGCGGGTGCCTAATCGGGACATTTATTGGTATGCTGCCGGGTCTCGGACCTATGTCGATTATTGCAATAATGATACCGGTTGCTATTTCAATAGGAGACCCATCAGCAGCTCTAATTCTTTTAGCTGGTGTTTATTATGGAGCTATTTTTGGCGGATCCACCTCCTCAATACTACTGAACGCTCCTGGAGTTGCTGGTACAGTTGCTACCAGTTTCGATGGTTATCCAATGGCTCGACAAGGCAAAGCCGGCAAGGCATTGACCATAGCCGCCATTGCGAGTTTTGCAGGCGGTACTATAGGAGCGATCCTGCTAATGGTATTTGCTCCAGCATTGTCTTCAGTGGCACTTTTATTTCATTCAGCAGAGTATTTCGCCCTCATGGTCGTAGGTCTATCTGCAATTGCTGCATTTGCCGGAAGCGGTCAGGTATCAAAAGCGGTCCTAATGACTGTCTTAGGGTTAATTATGGCCACAGTTGGTGAGGGTGCCTTATTTAATCTACCCCGTTTCACAATGGGCATTATGGACTTACAATCCGGTTTTGGGTTTGTCACACTAGCAATGGCTATGTTCGCACTGCCAGAAGCAATATTTTTGATATTAAAACCGCGGTCAGTTGACAATAACAGCAATAAAAAAATCACAGATTTACGTATAACCGCAGCTGAAGCAAAAGCTATTTTTCCAGTAATAGGACGCCAATCTATTCAAGGGTTTTTTATCGGAGTTCTTCCCGGTGCAGGAGCAACCATTGCAAGCTTTTTAGGATATGCCGTAGAACGCAACATAGCTACAAAAGAGGAACAAGAAAAATTTGGAAACGGATCGATAAAAGGGCTAGCCGCACCAGAAACGGCCAATAATGCTGCATGCACGGGCTCATTCGTACCATTATTAACACTTGGTATTCCAGGCTCAGGTACAACTGCAATTCTACTTGGTGCCTTAATCGCTTTAAACGTGACCCCTGGCCCACGTTTAATGATCGACGAACCTCAGATCTTCTGGGCTGTAATCATGTCTATGTTCATTGGTAACCTTGTTTTGTTAATTCTAAATTTACCTCTAATTCCCTACATTGCTAAAGTTTTATCAATCCCACGTAATTATCTGATCCCTTATATCCTCTTTTTCACGCTAATGGGCGCCTATATTGGTCAAAACAATGCAACCGAGCTTTTATTGCTGACGGGTTTCGGTATTTGCGCTACGGGCCTTAAATTTGGGGGATATCCATTGGCACCTCTGCTTATTGGTTTCATTCTGGGCGGCATGATGGAAGATAACTTCGCCCGTTCAATGCAGCTTTATGATGGAATTGCATTCATTTGGGAACGTCCGATGACACTGGGATTACTGGCTATTGCCTCTATCTTAATGATCGTGCCAAGTTATCGATCCCACAGAAAAAACCGACTAGAAATTACAACAGCCGATGGTGACTAAAAAATTCTACGCCGCAAGCATTTAATTAGCTTATGGAAACCATCGAGACTCGTGGTCATTTTTCAGAATTTTTGAAAGCTACACTGACAGTATCGTAGGCGCCAAAATTTGCCTAGGTCAGATTAGCCTTTTGCACGTATTGATCGACCAAAAGTGAGGTACCGAAGGGCACTGTTGTTATCCGAGAAGGTGCCTTCGCTGATGTATCAAATAGCCCAATTTTTAATTTAAAGGCTATTGATTATCAGCAAGCTATTGTCGCGACGGACCTAAATTAATTTCACACAGATAACCTCGAGCGTCACATGCAACCGCCCCCAACAGTAAGTTGGCCATATCGCGCTACAATTTTAACCCATGACTAAGAACTAGCGGGAACTGGAATTATAACAGTTTTTGATGCAATTAGAGTTGGCTCTATCGTGCCAGACCGAAGCAGGAACCGCTATAGTAAGCATGCCCGTAAGGTTACGGGTGAAATACTTACCATGCGTAAACTGAAGGCCCTCAAAATCAGTCACCATATTCAACTAAGGTTCGAGCTATGCTCAGAAACACTTGTCGAAGAGATCGATGAATTTAAACCAGAGGATAAAGTCGGCACTGTTTCTTTGATGGACCACACGCTAGGCCAGCGACAGTTAAGGGATATCAAACTGTTTGAGGACTATGTTTGCGAGAAAATAGCATTCCTTACGATAATTTTGGTAATTACATCGAAGTCTTACGTGACTCTCAGAGTAAATATTCGAAAAAGTAAGAAGATTTAGCCGTGTCTGCACCCAAACAAATTAAAGTCACTTTAGCAAGTCATGATGACACCACATTAAAAAATGTAATCATGGACAATCTAGAATGTAATCTGGCTGGATACCAGAAGAGATAATCGGTGGAAAAACATCATGACCTGCGAAGAATCCATAGCCAGCAATTAAAGCAGATTTAATACCTGCAGCTTGCCCGCCAAGAATATCTGTATGAAGGCTATCACCCACCATGATGGTGCGAGCAGGGTCAAAGCTGTCTAATCGTGTAAATGCTAAATCAAAAATATTTTGAAAAGGTTTACCAAAAAAGCACGGCTCTACACCGGTATCGTCACCAAGTCTGTGCCCATAGCTTCCAGGCTCTATTGAAAACCCGTCTTCATAAGGCGCGACAATATCGGGGTTACCAACAATGACGGGCCGAGGGTTTTTTATCAATGAAGTCTCTAAAAACGCATGTCTCCGCTCTGTCCAGACAGCACTGCCCATCAGTATGAAACCTTCAGCTTCTTCATATGCTGAGACATCATCCGCGAGATAAGTAATATCTAAGTGTTCGAGATCTTCCAGGCCCCAGATTTCAGTATCCATTATACCCCACTTAGTTGTAGGCATTTTATTAATCGCTGCAAGAGTTGCTGTCCGGCTGGTAATCACATCTTCAGGGTCAAAATTATAACCGAGACGCTTATACTTTCTCATCAAGGCGGAGTGCGGATATCCAGCGGCATTAGACACGACCATCACGCGCTTACCCCCTTTTTGCAAACCAGCAACCCTTTCTGGGACTCCGGGAATGGCGGTCTCCCCAATATTAAGCACACCAAAGGCATCTAGTAGAAAAACATCTATTTCACTAGCAAGATAATCAAGGTTGGGTAGCCTGTGGCAATTTGCACGGCGAGTAACGTCAGGGAGTCTATATCGAATACGCTCATAAGCCTCAAAGGCCTCTTTCATCTTCAAATTATTGCACCTCGTACCTTGGCGGAGACCCATTCAGAAATAATCACTGCTGCAAGAATAACCAATAAAATTAATGAAACTTGCGGCCACGCTAAAACATTAAGAGAGGATGATAACTGCAACCCGATACCACCAGCACCCACAAGTCCAAGCACTGTACTTTCTCGGATATTAATATCCCAGCGGAATACAGCTATGCCTGCAAATGCTGGCAAAACTTGTGGCACAATACCATAGGCCATAATTTGCCAGCGCGATGCTCCAGTGGCTGTGATAGCTTCAACTTGCGTTTCATCAATTTCTTCAATTGCCTCGTAAAGAAGTTTCGCACAAAATCCAATTGAGCGAATGGCTATGGCCATAACTCCTGCAAAAACCCCAGGACCAATAATAGCTATGAGTAACAATGCCCAAATCAGTGAATTAATCGAGCGAGTTGAGACAATTATCAGAAGAGCGATTGGCCTTATAACAAGTCGAGAAGGTGTTGTATTACGCGCAGCCAAAAAGGCGACAGGTACCGCTGCTATCAACGCAAATATGGTACCAAGAGTTGCAATATTTAAAGTATCCCAAATCGGCTTACCCAATTGGGTAATATAACTCCATTTAGGGGGAGTCGCACGCGTCCAGATATCATCTGCTATACGGGGAGCATCCCAAACAAAAAACCAAGTGGTTGAGGCAGAAATTTTTTGCCAGCAGTAAGCAAATATGGCAACTCCAATTAGCCAAATCACCCAATGCATCAGGCTTTCTCGACTGGTACGACGTCGCCAGATTTTTTGGTCATTCAAATCCTTAACAGGCATTATTGCACTCTCTCGCGGACGATGCCTGACAAATATTCAAGCGCCATTACAATCACAATAATGAGCAATAATATTGCCGCAGCTGTATCATATTCATAGCGATCAAAAGCAGTATTTAAGGTCGCTCCAATTCCACCCGCCCCAACCAAGCCAAGAATTGCACTCTCACGGAAGTTAATGTCCAAACGATAAATCGAAAGTCCAATCAAACGCGGCATTACTTGAGGTTGCACACCATAATTAATCCATTGAGCCCATTTTGCTCCTGAAGCTTTGATTGCTTCAGCCTGAACACGATCCATACTCTCAATATCCTCGGCTAAAAGTTTGGATAAAAACCCAATTGTAGCGAAACTTAGAGTTAGAAAACCTGCAAGTGGACCGAAGCCAAATATTGCAACTAGCAAAATAGCAACAATAATTTCTTGTAACGCACGACTTATCGCAATTATCGATCGGCATATCAGGTATATTGGCAAAGGCGCAATATTGCGTGCAGCGCCCAGTGCTATGGGGATCGAGATTATAATACCTACGACTGAAGAGGCAACCGTCATAATGATGCTTTCAATCATGCCTTCCCAGATGTCACCAGAGCGGGACGAGAAATCTGGGCTGGTGAATGCAAGGATAAATTGCTTACCTCGATCCAAACCTTCGTAGACCCGCATCCAGTTGACCTCAATGGTCAAAAAGGCTGCAATCAAATAAGCAGAAAATCCAATAAGCAACACCCAACGCAGCCAAGCACGCTGCACGAAAGGTGGCTTTTTCCAAGGCTTACCAATGTGCGTGCTTATATCGCTCATTCCTTAGCCCCGTCTTCATCGTTTACGTTTTCAATCGTAGCTTCCCAATCCTCTTCACCATAGATTGTAGTAAGTACATCCGGCGTCAATTCTTCGGGCAGACCATCGAACTCAACTGCACCAAAACGTAAACCAATGACGCGCTGCACAAACATTTGCGCCAGTGCCACATCGTGGATATTAATGATTGCAGCTAAACCACGCTCTTTGCAAAGCTCACAAATTAATCGCATGATCTGACGTGAGGTCTTGGGATCAAGTGAAGCTGTTGGCTCGTCTACCAGTAGTAAGGCAGGATTTTGAATTAATGCACGGCAAATACCAACCCTCTGACGCTGACCACCCGACAGCTCATCAGCACGTTTGTCAGACATGTGTGCCATGCCCACTCGGTCCAGCAAACGAAACGCCTCATCTATATCCGATTGAGGAAATTTGCGCAGGAAACTGCGCCAAAACCCGACGTAACCCAATCGACCAGACAAAACATTTTCCATCACGGTTAAACGCTCAACAAGCGCATACTCTTGAAAAATCATTCCCATTCGGGATCTTTGACGACGCAGAGCCGCGGTTGATAAACTGGTCAAGTCAACCTCACCAAGATGTACTTTACCCGATGTTGGCTCTACAAGTCGATTAATGCATCGAATAAGAGTTGATTTTCCAGCACCAGAAGGCCCAATCAAGGCCAAAACTTGGCCTTCTGGGACAACCAGATCAACAGCTTTCAATGCCTGATCTCCGGTCTTGTAAGTCTTCACAAGCTTTTCAAGACGCAGCATAAAAGCCTCCATAACTCTTCTTACTTTAGAAAATGGCGGGCTCAAAAGCCCGCCAGATCAGTAATTATTCGCAGGAATAGCTTACACCGTTGGCAGCGTCTATCTTGCGGATTACGTCCCAAAACTCTTGGTATGTCATCGGCAAAAATTGACCTTCGTTTGATTTCTCAAACTCGGTCTGTAAAGATGTACCTTCCCACTCAAAATTAAAGAAAGCGTTACGAATTTTATCCTTTAACTCTGGAGTTAGGTTGTGCGCAGTACCAAATCCCGTTGTTGGGAATGTCTGTGATTTATAGATTGTCACAACCTGATCTTCTGAAATCACGTCACGGCTTAACATCCGAGCTTTCACTGAGTTGGCAATTGACGCGGCCATATAATCTTTATTGGCAACACCAAGGATCGAGTTGTCGTGCTTACCTGAATACACTGGCTCAAAGTCACGATCAGGCAGCATATCAAAATCACCTTTGAGAATCGCACTAGGCGCTTTAAAACCTGAATTCGACGTCGGAGACGTAAAGGCTAGTTGCTTACCTTTTATATCCTCAACTTTTTCGATGCCAGATCCAGGGTATGTGATAATTTCCATCTCATATCCAAAATTTCCGTCCTTAGAAGCCATAATCGTAAATGGATTAAATCCTGCACAGTTAACTGCCAGAGGATTAGACCCTGTATTAAATCCAGCAATATGCAAACGTCCCGATCGCATTGCTTCAATCTGCGCCGCATTATTTTGTACAGGGAAGAATACAACCGACTTCCCAGTTTCAGCTTCCAGATGGGTTAGAAAGTCAGACCAAGCTTCTTTATATACTGCCGGATCTTCGACAGGTGTGTAGGCGAAAATTAGAGTATCTGGATCAACCAGATCTGCAGGATCATTGGGTGTATCAGCAATCAAATCTCCATCTATATCACAAAATCGCTTGTCCAAGTCACCCCGTGGACAATCTTCCGCTCCTGCTGCGCTAGTCAGTGACATTACAAGCGCCAAAGCTGCACCAGACAAAACAATATTAGCTATTTTCATAAAATTTTCCTCCCTTTTTTCTTATTTTTTCCATTGATAATCGTAGCCAGAAAAGAGATATTTACAAGACAGATATTTAAAACAGACACTAGATTTCTATGCCATGCTCTCCCCAACTGGAAAATTGGTCCTTACTAGGTAAGTCCGGCAACGGTTCGTTTAAATATCCCTTAGAGTAAAGTCTAAACATAATATTGGCATTACGAGCTGTCTGGTAATCAATAATGCTATCGCCTACATAAAGTGTTTCAGCGGGGTCGCAATTAAGTAATTTGCAGCAATTCAAAAGTGGCTGCGGATCTGGCTTTTTAGGTCGCCCCGGCAAAGCACCTTTTATCACTTTAAAATATTGTGTAAGATCCATTAGATGGCAAATTTCATTGGCCGGTTTCTCAGGCTTATTAGTACATATACCCAGTGGTATGCCAGCTAAACAAAATCCCTCAAGAGCTGGAACTACACCTCGATATGGTTCGGTTAAAGTCGTCATATCTGCTGCATAAGCTTCCAAAAAACGCTCAAGTGCTTTTTGATAAATCAGCTTATCACTATCACCAGTCGCAATGAGGCACTTTTCAACAAGCACCTCAACACCATTCCCTATGAAAGAAATTATTGTCGCCAAATCGAGCGTCATTCTATTCATCTCTAAAAGCATAACATTAGCTGCTGCGTGTAGATCAGGAGCGCTGTGAATTAATGTTCCATCGAGATCGAATATTATAGCTTTTACTTGGCCCATAAAGATAAAATTAATGCATTGAAACCGTGAACGCAATAATAGTTCTAGACATGATTGGTGAAAAATTTTTAAGATTTTAGGTAAAACAAAATCAAATTTTAGGGCAACATATATCTACAATGTTTGCAAAACACTTCTGTCTTGTTCATTCTCTGCAGAATGGAGTTCCTAACCGTAAGCCATAGCAGTTTCTTAATTGGGATGTCGTGCCTCGTTGCGCTGGTAGCAGGATTCACTGGCCTCTCACTAACACGCGATCTATCGCAAAAGCCAATGTTCCAAAAGAAGATTGCGATTGCTCTTGCTGCGATTGCTTTGGGGGGCGGCATCTGGGCAATGCATTTTGTAGCAATGTTGGGCTTGAAGCTACCTATACTATTTTATTACGATGCTGCAATTACGCTCGTTTCAGCCCTATCAGCAATTCTTCTTGTTGGTGCCGCTCTTATCCTTTTGCATTTCGCCGAACGCACACCAATTATTATTTCAATTGCTGGTAGCATCGTTGGCATTGGAATATTAGCAATGCACTATATTGGCATGGCGGGGTTAGAGTTGTGTCGGGCAATCTACACTACATCAGGTGTTATCTACTCATCTTTTGCAGGAGTTGGTCTTTGCATTTTGGCATTCTGGATTACCTACGGCCAAAGGACAGACCGTAACATCGTTTTAGGAACAATCTGCTTTGCTATAGCAGTTTGTTCAGTGCATTTTTTGGCAGTATCGGGCACGAATTTTGTAACCACCCCAAGCCTTCCCGAATTTGGGCCAACAATAAGCAACGAGGTCTTAGCGCTAGTTGTAATCTTTTTCAGTTTTGTAATTTTCGGTGCATGCCTTTGGGTAAGTGTTACTTACCTCGTTGCACCGAACGGTGAAACAAAAATCGGTGACCCTCTAAACGTAACACAGGAGCGAATAGAAGACGTACAAATCCCCTGCGAACGAGATGGTAGAAAAATTTTCATATGGTCAAGCGATGTCCATTTTGTAAGGGCTGATGGCCACTACACACAAATCTACAAAAATAATGAGCGATTATTTTGCGTTTGGCCTATCACCGAAGCAACAAAACGTCTGTTGCCCGTCGGCTTCATTCAAAGTCATAGAAGCTACTTAATCAATCCAGCCCGTGTCGCCCACTTTGAACGTATCAAAGACAAAGGACGTTGTGTCTTCAAAGGCACTGATTCACCACCTGCACCAGTAAGTCGATCAAAACTTAAGGCTGTCCAAGACGCCTTGGCAGCGCAGATTGGCGCAGTTCGTGCAAAATAGATCGCAATTCGTGCAAAAAATCTGCTGTTCATTTAATATGTGAAGCAGAACCGCCATCAAACATGCCAATGTTCAATCAGCCAGAAAAAAGCTTCTAGAGAGGACAGCTAATGATTCCAGCAGCATTTGAATATTACCGCCCACAAGATATGGCTGGAGTCTTTGCCATACTGCAGGAACATGGAGATGACGCGCGGGTCATGGCGGGTGGGCACAGCCTTATCCCCATGATGAAACTTCGTATGGCGGACGTTCCACACCTGATCGATTTACAAGATGTTGGAGGTATGTCCGATGTAACTATCGTCAGCCATGAAGTTCGTATTGGGGCAATGGTCACGCAAGCGGATATTATTGATAACACTGAATTAACAGCAGTAGTTCCCATCCTTCGAGAGGCCGCTTTACAGATTGCAGATCCACAGGTGCGCTACATGGGAACAGTGGGCGGAAATATTGCCAATGGTGATCCAGGAAACGATATGCCTGGTTTAATGCAGTGCATGGACGCGACCTTCACTCTCGTCGGGCCAAATGGCGAACGTGGCGTTCAAGCGCGCGATTTTTATGAAGCAGCTTATATAACGGCTCGCGAAGATGATGAAATTTTAACAGCTGTCACAATTCCATTGCACAGTGGTGGATATGCGTACGAAAAACAAAAACGCAAAATCGGAGATTATGCAACAGCGGCAGCAGCAGTGCAAATTACCAAGGATAATGGAAGCTGCGCATCAGCGGCAATTGCCATGACAAACCTTAGCGACACGCCTGTCTACTCTGAAGCAGCGGGTGTAGCTCTGGTTGGCGGAACCCTAGATGATACTTCGTTAAAAGCCTCTGTTGCGGCGATGTTAAATGACATCGACCCTACAGAAGATAATCGCGGACCCATCGCATTCAAAAAACACGTGGCTGGTGTCATCCTGCGCCGCGCAATCGAACGCGCTTGGTCGCGGACATAGGGAGTACACCATGTCAAACAAAATGCACATTAAATTAAACGTAAACGGTAAAGACGAAGAGTTCTTGGCAGAACCACGCGAATTGCTTATTTATACTCTGCGGGAACGACTGAATATAACAGGGCCACACATCGGTTGTGAAACATCACACTGTGGCGCTTGCACTGTCACAATTGATGGTAAATCAGTGAAATCCTGCACAATGTTCGCAGCTCAAGCGAGCGGCAAATCAGTGACTACTGTAGAAGGTATTGGTGGACCAGACGCATTGCATCCGTTGCAAGAGGCATTCAAAGAACATCATGGCTTGCAGTGTGGCTATTGCACTCCGGGGATGATCATCCGAGCTCAAAAGCTACTAGAAGAAATTCCAAATCCATCTGAAGAAGAAATTCGCTTTGGCATGTCTGGCAATATTTGCCGCTGCACAGGCTACCAGAACATTGTGAAATCCATTCAAGCAGCCGCGGCTGAAATGAATGCAGCCAAGGAGGCCGCAGAATGAAAGATGAAGTCACCCGCGAAGAACGCATAGATAATCTCAAGGGCATGGGCTGCTCTCGCAAAAGGGTTGAGGACGCCCGTTTTACTCAAGGCAAAGGTAATTATGTAGATGATATAAAACTAGACGGCATGCTGTTTGGAGACTTCGTACGATCACCATATGCGCACGCCCGTATAAAGAGCATTGACACAGCCGCGGCATTGAAAGTGCCTGGAGTTCTTGCTGTGTTAACTGCGGCTGATCTTGAACCGTTAGGTTTACACTGGATGCCGACCCTTGCAGGCGACAAGCAAATGGTACTGGCTGATGGAAAGGTACTTTTCCAAGGTCAAGAGGTCGCCTACGTGGTAGCAGAAGATCGCTATGCAGCTGCAGATGGTATCGAAGCTGTAGAAGTTGATTATGAGGAACTAACTGTTCTGGTAAACCCTTTTGAGTCATTACAGTCCGATATTATTCTGCGCGAAGACTTAGTTGCTGAAGACGGCTCCATACCGGCGGGAGCTCACGGCCCTCGCAAGCATCATAACCATATTTTTACGTGGGATGCAGGAGACAAGTTGCCAACGGAAGAGGTCATTGCAAACGCTGAAGTTGTTGCGGAAGAGTCCATGTACTACCACCGCACTCACCCCTGCCCATTAGAAACTTGTGGCTGTGTGGCATCAATGGACAAAGTTAACGGAAAACTGACGCTTTGGGGTACATTTCAAGCACCACACGCCATTAGAACAGTTGTTTCTTTGATTTCTGGCATCGAAGAGCACAACATCAGAGTAGTTTCTCCAGATATTGGTGGTGGATTTGGCAATAAGGTTGGCGCTTATCCAGGTTATGTCTGCTCCGTCGTTGCATCCATTGTCACGGGAAAGCCAGTTAAGTGGATTGAAGACCGGATGGACAATCTTATGACCACAGCATTTGCTCGAGACTACCACATGACTGGCAAAATAAGTGCAACTAAAGACGGCAAAATTACAGGGTTAAAGTGTCATGTAACCGCGGATCATGGTGGCTTTGACGCCTGTGCTGACCCAACCAAATTTCCAGCAGGCTTCATGAACATTTGCACTGGATCATATGACATACCCACTGCTTATCTGGAAGTAGATGGTGTCTATACCAATAAGGCACCAGGCGGCGTAAGTTATCGTTGTTCCTTCCGCGTAACTGAGGCCGTATATTTCATTGAACGGATGATTGAAGTCCTTGCCATTGAGCTGAATATGGACTCCGCAGAGTTGCGACGGATTAACTTCATCAAAAAAGAGCAATTCCCATATACAGCCGCACTTGGATGGGAGTATGACAGTGGCGATTATCATACCGCTTGGGATAAAGCGCTAAAAACTGTAGACTATGATGGGCTTCGCGCTGAGCAAACTAAGCGCGTTGAAGACTTCAAAGCTGGAAAAACCCGAACATTAATGGGAATTGGTCTCAGCTTCTTCACCGAAATTGTTGGGGCTGGGCCTGTAAAGAATTGTGATATTCTGGGACTTGGCATGTTCGACAGTTGTGAAATCCGCATTCATCCAACAGGATCTGCCATCGCGCGCTTAGGGACTATTTCGCAAGGTCAGGGCCACGCAACAACTTTTGCGCAGATCCTTGCCTCTGAGATTGGATTACCTGCGGACAGCATAACTGTTGAAGAAGGCGATACTGATACAGCCCCCTATGGACTGGGCACCTACGGGTCGCGCTCCACTCCTGTTGCTGGTGCAGCAACGGCAATGGCTGGACGAAAAATTCGTGCCAAGGCACAGATGATAGCCGCTTACCTTCTTGAAGTGCATGACAACGACGTAGAGTTCGACGTCGACCGGTTTATTGTAAAGGGTGCTCCAGAGAAGTTCAAAACTATGAAAGAGATTGCCTTTGCTGCATATAATCAGGCAATTCCAGGCATTGAACCAGGTCTTGAGGCAGTCAGCTACTACGACCCACCCAACATGACCTATCCATTTGGAGCCTACGTCTGTGTAATGGATATAGACGTTGATACTGGCGTGACCGAAATTCGACGCTTTTATGCACTGGACGATTGTGGAACTCGGATCAACCCGATGATTATCGAAGGTCAAGTGCATGGTGGCCTGACGGAAGCACTCGCTGTCGCACTAGGTCAAGAAATTGCCTACGATGACATGGGAAATTGCAAAACAGGAACGTTGATGGACTTCTTTCTGCCAACTGCTTGGGAAGTGCCCAACTATGAGACAGACTTCACCGTCACCCCAAGCCCACATCATCCAATTGGAGCAAAAGGTGTTGGCGAAAGCCCTCATGTAGGGGGGGTGCCTTGTTTTTCAAACGCAGTACAGGATGCGTTCCGCCCCTTTGGGAACCGGCACACAAACATGCCGCATGACCATTGGCGAATTTGGAAAATGGCCAATGAACTAGGTTTACACGACTAGATTTTTGGTTTGGGCACCTAGTACTTTAGGTACCCAAACTCTTTGGAATATAAAAATGACTTGGAACAATCTTCAAACGGCTTTGGCCGATAGCGGCTATATAGCATCCGACGATCTCAGTGTTGCGATCCATTTGTCAATTACCCTTGGCCGACCCTTATTATTAGAAGGGGCTGCTGGTGTGGGTAAAACTCAACTTGCTAGTAGTTTAGCCACACAAAGGAGTAGTAGATTAATTCGTTTGCAATGCTATGAAGGCCTAGATGCTGCGCAAGCAATCTACGAATGGAATTATCAACGACAATTACTCTCGATCCGTGCTGCTGCTGAAGATGGGGAAACCGGCCAATCTGTTGAGGCACGCATATTCTCACGAGAATTCTTGCTGGAACGTCCCTTGCTCGCTGCCATAACTCAAAAAACCCCCCCCGTTTTGCTCATCGATGAAATTGATCGCGCCGATGAAGAATTTGAAGCCTACCTTCTTGAAATTCTTTCTGAATTTCAAGTTACAATCCCAGAGTTAGGTACCATCACAGCCACCTCTAAGCCCATCGTAATTCTGACATCGAACGGCACGCGGGATCTGTCAGACGCACTGCGACGTAGGTGCCTTTATGCTTATGTGGATTATCCAAGCCGCGAAACAGAACTTGCTATTTTAAGCGCTCGTTGTCCTGCGGTCGAAACACGCCTAGGAGTTCAAATCGTTGGTTTTGTGCAAAAACTTCGCGAAGAAGACTTGGAGAAAGTTCCTGGTATTGCCGAAACTCTTGATTTTGCAGCTGCCTTAATGGGGCTCGGCATTGCCGACCTCACCTCAAACCCTGCAGCATTACAAAACACGCTTAGCACGCTCCTAAAAACACAAAGTGACCGAGCTCATATTACATCAGAGGTAGCAGGACGAATTGCTGGGCGTTCCGTATGAGCCGCGTAACCCGTTTTGCTGCCCGAGACCCCGGACCAGCAGCGAGAATTTCAGGTTTTATAGCGCATCTACGCGATAATGGCATGCGCTTAGGTGTTGCAGAAACCAGTTTGGCTCTGTCTGCATTGTGTGAAGTTGAAGCCATTTCGCCAGAAACTAGCCACCAAGCCTTGAAGGCTGTTTGCACCAGCTGCAAGGAAGAAGCTGAAAAGTTTGGTGCGCTGTTTGATAGCTATTGGATGGATATGGGCCGCGTGAAGCAAAAAATTGTCCAAACAGCCGCTAGTGATGGCAGCGATTGCGTGCATTCTTCGCGCGATGCCCACGACGAGGATGGTAAAGGCTCCGGATCTTCCAGCACACCAGACGGAAGCGATGGCCAAGCAGAAAGCGACGGCGAAGGTCTTTTGATAGCGACTAAAGTTTCCAATTTAATGCACAAGGATTTGCGTGACATCGTAGACACTGACGATATTGCAGAGGCCGAAAAAGTTGCGCGCAAGCTTGGTGCTGCGCTCCGAGATCGTCGATCTCGTCGCCGTGTCGCAGCACTCAAGGGCGACCGACTACATTTTCGCAAGATTATCAGAGCTAGCCTAGCCACTGGAGGTGAGCCGTTAAAACTGATGAAAAAACACCGCCCAGATCGTCCGCGAAAGATCGTTGCATTGTGTGATGTGTCTGGTTCAATGACAATCTATTCAAAGGTCTTTTTAGCTTTTCTCATGGGCCTCATGAAAGGTGATCCCACAGCTGACGCCTACCTTTTCCATACGCGACTTGTGCGTATTACTGAGGCCCTACGGGACAAAGACACGAAGCGAGCGGTTGGTCGTATGTCCTTAATGGCAGATGGCTTTGGAGGCGGGTCTCAGATAGGTCCATCCATAGCACGCTTTGCAAAAAGCTATGCAAAACGGTTTGTCGATGGACGCAGCGTTGTGCTGATCCTCTCTGATGGCTATGATACATCCCCCCCAGCTGTAATGGGTTCAGCTTTAGCCCACCTCAAAAAACGAGGTTGTAAAATAATCTGGTTGAACCCGCTAAAAGGATGGCGAGATTACGCCCCTGTAGCCGATGGAATGACTGCAGCCTTACCATATCTTGATTTATTCTGTGCAGCTAATACGTTGGCCGATCTTTCAGTTTTGGATCGTGAGGTAATTTCAATATGACCCCAGCAGAGTTCTTATCCGAAGACATGGCTGATGCAGTCCAAGAGTTACGCAGTAAGGCAGAACCTTTTGCATTCGCAACAATCGTGCGCACTGCCGGCGCCACTGCGGCAAGACCAGGAGCAAAAGCCTTACTAGACGCTGATGGAACAATTGTGCACGGTTGGCTTGGCGGTGGGTGCACAAAAGGAGCAGTACAAAAAGCTGCATTGTCAGCTTTGCGCAGCGGTCAACCACAATTGGTTTCCATAGCTCCAGAGGAATTGTTGGCACAAAAAGGTATTAATTCAGGCGATGAATTAGATGGGGTAAAGTTCACCCGCAATGGTTGCCCATCTAAAGGTAGCATTGATATTTTTATTGAGCCTTGCTTACCGATACCCCAGCTAGTTATTTTAGGAAAATCTCCTGTGGCAAATGCTTTAGCCAACTTAGCTCCACAGTTCCATTGGGCTGTTTCTACTAATTTAAATGAAGATAAATTGACCCCAGTGAAACCCTCACAATTCATTGTTGTCGCAACACAAGGACAAGGCGATATTCAGGCACTCAAACAAGCTTTAGATAACCATAGACAGTACGTGGCTTTCGTGGGTAGCAAACGAAAGTATGAAGTGTTGGCATCAGAATTAATCAAAGGCGGCGCTAGTGCCAATAATGTGCATTCCGTAAATGCACCAGCTGGGCTGGACTTGGGAGCAGTAACCCCAGAAGAAATCGCATTATCTATTCTGGCAGAACTTGTTCGGGCGCGTCGTGCGAAGATCGACATCAACCATGTATGACAATGCTTCAATTGTTTTAGTTAACGGCAAACCAACTGCAGTGCCACACGAATTAAAAGTGCAAGCAAACACAGACTAGAAGTGAGCTTATTTAATATAAATTAATTTTAGAAATACCTACTCAAAATCCAAATATACATTGCAAGTAGATCAACGATTGGTCCTCAGCAAGCTGACAAAATTAAATCCCATTATTATTAATAAAAGGACAAACCAAATGGAACTCTCAGACGAGATAGTCATCAACGCCCCCACAGATCGAGTTTATGCCGCGCTAAACGACCCTGAAATCTTGAGGCTATGCATTCCAGGTTGTGAAGAACTGATCAAACACTCAGATACCGAACTTGAAGCAAAAGTAGTTTTGAAAGTTGGCCCAGTAAAGGCTCGCTTTAATGGCGACGTCCAACTTATTACTGAGGGTGCACCTCACAAGTTTTCATTAACTGGACAGGGTAATGGAGGAGCTGCTGGTTATGCGAAAGGCGGTGCTGACGTTACTCTAACCGCCGATGGAAATAAAACCATCCTCAGATATGAAGCCAAAGCCAACATTGGCGGAAAACTTGCGCAGCTTGGCAGCCGTCTAATCCAAAGTACAGCAAAAAAGCTCGCAGCTAAATTTTTCCAAACCTTCGCCGATCAAGTTAGTGGTGAGATAACTCATTAATCATTCATTCTCTTGAAGCTAATATTTACAAAATGGATACAGCCAATAAGATTTGGGCTGTGTCTACCTCTATTAAGCCCTACTTTGAAATAAAATTTTTTATTCGTTCTGCTCAAGACAAACTGACTGACCGAGCAAAATAATCATATTTTATTGGCCATTTATACCCACTTACCATGTCATAAATAAAAAAATGGTAATTTATGACATGTTTAAGCCATTTTAACCGCCACAACGTGTCACTTTTGACCATAGGTGATATGGGGTTTTCGCGTGTCTTGAGGCCGTCCCTCCGGAACTGATTAACTCACCAAACCACTGTTCATTTAAATAGCACTACGT